>Ga0116231_10001319_pt1 | contig 50213 bp, 36 predicted proteins | sample S1TSphgellanicum_2_FD_89695 | JGI IMG/M metagenome (GOLD analysis project Ga0116231, IMG submission 89695) | Host-associated microbial communities from peat moss isolated from Minnesota, USA - S1T2_Fd - Sphagnum magellanicum MG | ecosystem: Host-associated > Plants > Peat moss > Unclassified...
AACTTGAAAGTGTTAACATGTTTTGGTATGATTTGAAATTATAACAAATTTTCAAGATGAAACACAAAATCTAGCAAAATTTGTGCACTTTCAAAATTTTGTATTTCTCCAAATTTAATTGTAAAAAGAAATGACATATTGGGGCAACTATAAATACAATATATAAAAAGTTTCAAAGCATTTCATTTTGAAATTCCTCTTTAGGAAAACATGTTTTTGGGGAAAAAAACCTCAAAAAGGACAATAATCTTAAATGCAAAGTAAACACATTGGTTCGTTATATGTTGTTTGGATCAATCAACCAATTCAAACAAGTGTTTCAAAGCTTAAGAAAAAAAAAAACCATTTCGCAAAAAAGTAAATTAAACAAAGGGAGGAGTTCTTGCTGTGAAGAGAGTTGATGACCTAAGTTAAATAAGATACCTTAAGTTAGTTACATAGGGGGAGAACTGTTTGTGAAAAAAGAAACTCAATATTTCAATCAAGGGTGAACATTTTTTCTGCTAAAAACATTTCGCCAAAAAATGAAATAAAATTTTTAATGCAAAAAAAAATGAAATGGTTTTGGAGGTTGTCAATCACCAAAAATTAGAAAATTATTAATAATAATTCTTATGTTTCTATAGTTGGATTTTATTTTGTAACCAAAAATATAAAAAGATTGATAACATTTTATATATGATCTAGCCAAATTTGGCTACATCTTTGTAAGGATGATTGCCACTTTTTCTACATCCATAGGTGATAGCCACTTTGGTTTCAAAAATAAATTCCTTCAAAAAACCATGGGGTGTTCAAGAGGGGTGGTTGACTTTTTTGAAACATCTTAATTCCAAAGCCATTCACTCATTTTGTGTTAGTAATAATTTAAACATCTTAAGTCATTCATGCACTTTTGTGTTCAAAACATAGCAATTTTATGTGTGGAACATAATTTTTTTGATTTATTTAAGCTATTTCAAGCATGTATGCTCCCAACTTATGGTTTTTCCCTCCTCAAATTAACATCCATGCATTATTCATTTAAAGAACATTTACTATTTTGTTTTGATATCATTCATTTTTATTTAATGAAGCTTTAAATTCAAGTTTTGGCACATGCAAACTTGTTGTTAGGAACTCATGTTGGTCATATGAAGGGTTCAATATGAAGATTTAACAATCTTGAATCATGTTTCATAATGTGGCTTATTGGCAATAATGGGTACTTTATTTTAAATGTTAAAAAATTCATAACTATTTTTTTTTTAATCCAAAAAAGTGATTCCACTAGGATGCAGTTATGAAGCAAGTTGTATTTTAAGAAAAAAATAAGTGCATAATGAAACCAAACACTATTTGAGTCACAACACTTATTTGCACAATTTATGGTGTTTTTAATTACCTTACTCTATTCGGTGATGGGAAGTTCAACAACAAAAAGGCACCTCCTATCATATTTCCTTATATATGGTCTCCAACTTAAATCATATCACCCCATTAATTAGAATCTTACATTGAACCTCATAATCTTATAAAGGATCTAAATACACACCTTAGTATGGATTTGGGTATGTTGAAGACAAAGCTCTCAAAACCTAAAATAAAGGAAATGAAAAAAGCTCATTTTTATTTTTCCATTTGCTACTAAAAATGATAATCATGTAATACATAGTTGAGGATCACCCATTTTCATTCATTTAGTCATATCCCATCACCTCCCTTTCTCTTTTCATTGTGTCAAAGCATGAACTCTTTACTAACAAGTGTGTTAGAATAGGTTTATAATTTTTCTAAGTTCCTAGTTCTTAGTGCAAGTATGTTGAGAGAAAAAGTAAATCAATCTAAAGTAAAATGCTAGTTTGGTCCTAATGTAATTTTGTTGAGAGCATAAATAAAATAGTTAAAAGTGAAAGAATAACCTAGTGTCAGTATAATCACATTTGTAAAAAAATTACATGTAGATAAAAGTTGTTCAAAATCCCATCAATGTCAGGCTCTTGCACCATGTCAAAGATTCCATCAATGTCAAACTTTTGCATTACACTACACTAGTTAATTCACCTCAATAAATTACACAAACAACCACAAATGTAAACTTAGTGTGGAAGGATTTTTAAAAATTTCCTTACTTTGTTCTTTTGTATATATGAACTAAAAACACATTCATTGACCCACTACCTTGACCTAATGGGGTTCTTGTTTTCTTAGGATATGTACAAGAGGGAAAAATAAAACCTCTCATGGGGCTTGAGTGCACACCAACTTTTTTGAGGTTGGAACCAAGAGTTTTTAAATCACCACAATTGCCTTCAATATGAAACTGCATTAAAATTTTTCTATTTTCACATTTTGAATATCACCCAAAAAATACAAAAATGTATTTGAACAACACCACAAAATTGAAAACAAAATCCATTAAATTGCTTTAAAACAAAATGTCATTAGTACATGACTTTGGTTTACATTGACAACTTAAAATGAACTTTAAGTAAATACATGTTATCATGTAAATGGGGCATGTGTAATTTAGCATATACAAAGTGTTTTTAACAAAGAATGATGAGAACTTCCCCAAAGAAGTATGAATGTGAATAACTAAAACAAGGACAAAATATTCATTTTTTAAGAAGATAATGTTGAAGTTGAAGGATAACTTGAAGGATGAAAATTACTTTCATGATTGAGTTACAAATTAACATGATATTATAGCATCCCCCACTCATATTAGGTATTCACATCACAAACTTAGCATCTCACAATTTAGAAATGGAAACCATGTGACATTAGTTCATCCATAATTCGTACAGATTATGCATTGATATTGTGCATTAAAAACACATTTGACAAATGAATTTATTGGAAGTTGCAAAATTCATGTGACATTCATTCATTCATAGGTTCGTACTTCATTCATCAACACATTTATCCATGTGTCAAATGTGTTTTCAATCCATGATATTCTGGTGTAAAATGTATGAACCTATGAATGAGCAAACTATTTTCATTAATAATTCATCACATGCTAAATTTGTGATGTAGGCCTACATCTATATTTCTCACATCCATTATTGTTTATTTACATATCCCGAGCCCCACCCATAAACTTGAAATTGGGACTTTAAAAAGTGAAATACCATTGATAGCAAAGCAAGTGGACCAATAAGATAATCTAGCCAATCCACATCAAGATTTAAACGATGTTGTGACCTTTGCCAACCACTACATCCTATACACATATGTTGTTTCAAAACCATTTTTAAAAACCAAACTAGCAAATTTTTATTGTTCTACATCAAAAGCATGCTTTTATAGTGCATGGGTGGGGATGCTTTTATGCAATAGAAAAAATATTTAGCATTGCAATTGATGCCATTTTGGAACTAACACACATATTTATATGAGTAAATTTGTGAAATAATTCATTGAAACAACATTCTGAATTAAAAAATCTCCAAAAACATTTCTTTTGTTCACGTGTTATTTTTCTACATCCACATGAAGGTGGACATGAAAACCCCCATATTCAAGAGTTCATCCATTAGACAACAATGAAAGTTTTGGCAACATTGTAATGCTTTCACAAAAGGATATTCTATCACAATGTCCCTAAAGTACAAAGACCAATGTGGACTTTGATGGCTTATTAATAGAACATGTGTTTTCTCTTATTTAAAAGAGAAAAGTTTTTGATTTAATGTAGAACAAAGGCACATCTGATTGGTGTAATTTATTTCCATGATAGGGATTGGGGAAGGTGTATTTAATTTCAAGGAGGGTTTTTACTTCATACATTATGTCAAGTTCATACTATTTGTGAAGCAAATTCATAAAGTCATAAAGGTTTATGTCGTTTATTGATTCAACATTTATTTTATTTGATATCATCTTTTGGCCTTTTTCTTTAAGATGGGTACTTCGATTCTTAAATCAACATACTACCATAATCAGGTTTGCATTCAAATATTAGCTCATGTAGGCCTTTAAAGGGCAATACCCTCATCCTAAACCCTTATTCTACACTTTGGGACCCCAATATTTCAAAAGGTAGTCATATAATCATCTAAGGTGTTCATGTGCAATCTAACAATTCAAACAACCTAGTTCATTTGAAATTAGAGGTGAGAATTGAAAAAGATACACATACCTTTGGAAAAAATAATGTGTGGGCCCATCATTTTTGGTCTCTACAAATAGATACAAAAGCGAAGGATGTATTATATACATGTTGGCATGTGGATCGCACAAAGTCCCTTGAATTGAAGAAAATATCTTCCTTGCAAGGAGGTGCTTTCATATAGAAAGAAAAAACCCTTGAAAAACCCTTAGTTTACTTGTATTTTGTGTACAATTGGTTTTGTTGTTTTCATCAATGCAAGTGAAAAATTAAATTTTTGAGGGGAGAAAATGAACCAGGTAATATGTATAATTTTTGGAATTAATTTTGATAGAAACCATTAGGATTATTAAAACAAAAGTTAGGATCTAATACCTTACACTACACAAGGTTGCACTTAACATATTCAATTACATTGTGCTCATCGTCCACCTTAAAAAAAGTTTGAACTATGCAAAATGGCAAAGACCATCAAAAGGCCAACTTTAATTGGTTGGCACAAATAAATTCACTTTGGGGTGGAGCATGCAAATGATGTAGATCATATGGGGATATTCCATAATAGTGGTAAAAATAGGTGCATGGAATAAGAAAATGATGTAAACTTATTAAAATTTCTTAAAAAAGACATCAATCCAAAGGTCAATGTTGTTTTTACAAGTGCTTCTATTTTGATTTTTGGATGCCCCAAGAAACTCCAAGTTTGTAGGATGTTCTTGTTTGAAAAACTTTGATTTTGGGACATGTAAAAAATATACAGTTGGTATACAAATAATATTAGAAACATGATAAATCTCAAGTAGTTGTGGACCAATAGTATAATTGGTACCAACATCATTTTTTTAGCTAATTGGGATAAACTTTGTTTTTAATAAGGGAGTTGCAAAGAGGCAAAGAAAAGAGCCTCACCTTGTTTCACCACATATGGTCTTGGATGAGGTGGTAGGTTGTTAAACCAAATCTAAACCATCCATCCTCTTCACCATGATGAATGTAATTACAATGGACAATGGACTTTTCCCATTGTCTCATTATTCCTCAAGCCCTAGCTACCATTGATATTGACAACTCTAGAAAATCTTCTTAGCACCATTTTTTACTCATGATTGATTGTTGATTGTCATCAATATCATTGATTATTGCTCCACCAAGTGCTTGTCTTTCACGAAATTATAGTTCAACAATGTATTGTAAATCACCAAAATCTAATTCTTTGTTGCTAATTATTGCCTATAGGTTTGTAACATTTGCAAGTTCATCATCCCATCTGTAGTTCTTGAAAGCTAAAATGGCCATTCCCAAGTCCCATTGATTCAAGCTTTACTTATTGGATTTTTGACAAGATTTTTTCTCATAAAGTTTTAACTATGAAATAGAATATTGTATTATATATATATTTGTGCAAATTTATTAGAGTAGCTATTTTAGATTTGAAGAGATGCAAAAGGGAGATGTCACATTGTGGATGCAATTTGTTTTCAATTGTGAAGGTGATTTGAAAATTGGGAAGTAATAACATTTGCAGGATATAAAGACAATATGTGGTTTACCTTGTTTGTTCATTTATTTTCAATGAAGTTTTGAACTCTAAAGTTGTTGAATGTTGCTTGCAAAATTAGAACTTTGGACTAGGAAACATTAGAGAACTTTATTAAACTTGTGTATCAAATTTTAGAGTCATAAAGTTTGATTGTGTTTGAAGCAATTTTTGTTAGCTTTTGGTTTGTTTTTTAAAACAAGGTTATCAACATCAACCATGTCACATCACATCATTCATGTTAGTTTTGATGTTGATAGCCTAGAATCATGTCCATTTAGGATCAAAGTAGGTCAAAATAGTCACATTTTTGCAAGGGTAAATTTTTTACATTAATGACAATCAAAATTCAATTTCCATTTAATTTTGGGAGACAAGGATGAATGCTTAATTTTGGTTTTTAGTCCATATGGCAATTGAAATTCAATCATGAAGTAAAGAAAAATCCAAATTGTCAAGATGTGGTGATTTAGTTTTATTCACCATCTTGATGGTCTTTTAAAACAACATGGGTTTTGCATTACCACTGACAATTAATAAATCAATAGACTAAAAAAACTAGATTTTGTGGAAATTAATTTCCTTTCAAATGAACATATTAAATGACATTGCATGCACCTTGAATTGAATTTCAATTCAATTCCATTGACACAAGAAGGAAACATGGGTTTTGCAACTACCCAAATTCATTAAGTTTTGAATGAAATAAGACAAAATTTTGCTAAGATGCAAGTTGTATGGTTTTGGTAAAAAAGTGATTAGTTGATTAAAATGTTGTTAATGAATTTGTTTTAGTCATTTTGGACAATCACATGTTGCATTAAAGTAATTTTTAATTAAATTTTTTTGACATGGATATTTTGACATCCCAAGTTAATCATGGATTAAAGTGCCATATCATCATACAATGTTTTTTTTGGAGGTCATCAAATCATAGAATATTTTTTTATGGCATGCGATGACGAAAATACATCTCATGAAAAATAAGATTTTTCCCCCAAGTTTTGCCAACAAAAAGTTTTGACACCATTCACTAGGTCCACCATATGTACATGTTTTTATATTACATTTGTACATGATACATCAATGTATATACACATTATATACATTAATGCACACATCCATCAAAGTTTGAACCCAAGACTTCATGGAGATACACCAAGGTTTTGATCACAAAATCATTTCAAGACTTTAATAACATAGAAGAAAAAGTTTAAATTTACTACATGTTTAGTATGAAATTATTTAGGAAATTCAAAATTTAACATATGTTTTCCTTTTGAAAATTCATTAAAATGCTACAAGTGAAAACATGATCTTAAAGTGTATTCAATAATGTATTCATAAAAATAAGAATAATTTACAAATCCCTTTTTGTTTAAATTGACCTACAATCTTTGTAAATGTGATTCAATTCAATGTGAATTCAAGAATCCCTTCATTCAATCTTTAATAATGTTATTTTTGTTATGTAAAATACATGTCCATTCCTTAAATGGAGTGAATTATATGTCGATTTGTTTAAGTCTTTCAATATTATGTTTCTATTATAACTTATTGAAAAAGATTGATGATTTATATCTTTTAAATTTGAAAATATTTTATTTAATATTATTCAAAAAATCCTTTGTTGATGTTGTTGCCCTGTTAAATCAGCAAAAATTGACCATAAGAAGAAACATTAATTAAATATTCAATTAACCATTTAGTTTTCAAGGCCATGTTTTTTTAGCAACATTAATCATACACTAATACAAATGATTATTTACACAACTTCGAACAAAATATCACAATATATTTTTAATGTATTTTTTAATGATGTAATAACATATTTTCTTTTCTTTTCCTTTGTAAAACAAAACAATGATAACTAGGTGGAAATTTGGTATTAAATTTTTTGATTAAACCCCCCTTTAGGCCCCTAACCAATGTTTTTTTTTAAAAAAATTTTATGTTGATAAAGTTTTGCAAATTGGTAATTTTTTGGGGGAAAATTTTGGAAAAATAATGATAATTCAAAAATAAATAAGAACAACAATAAAAATTTCAAAACTTTGAGATAAAAGAATTCAAAGAAATTTTTTTTTAATGATAATTTTTTTCAAATAATTTTAATAACTCAAACTTTAAAACCCACATATACTTTTAGCATAAAACTAATTGAAAAAAACCAAGCAATCTTTGAAATTATTGTAAACTATATGCAAAAAAATGAAACGTGAAAAATAAATGTTAATGATGTAATTTTTTTTGTGGTGAATTTCCACCATTTTGTGAATTGAAAAAGAGCCATCAACATCAATAAAATATTCTCAATTAAGAAAACCAATATTTGCCAATATTCAAAATGATGGAATTTTACAACAGATTTTAAGACTTGTAGCCAAAATGGGGTTTTTCTTCTAGTGAGTAAATTTTTGCCAAAGTCAACTATATATATTGTATTAAGACACCACATCTTCCTTCTAGAAGGTGATGAATTATGGTCCTTTCATAGTTTGTTACAAAGGGACCATAAATAGATCCATATGAAATGGGTGATTGATTACAACACAAATTCAATCCAAGATTTTTCTTTCGTTTTAAATGGTGAGAGGACATGGTGGTATGTTGCCTACTTGGTACATTTGCACTTGTAATGGTGCTAGTGAAAGTTGTATGCAAACATACATTATTAACCTCTATTATAATTCTATCATAATTTGTATTGTTTATGAATAGAGCATAATGTGCATATCTTTGTTGTTGTGGCATATGTGGGTGGTGAATGGAAGATGTAATAATTAATTTTCATTTCCATATAATGACGTTGATTTGTGGTGTGTCACAAAGTTCAATTCCCAATGTCCATTTGCAAATGTAAATGCTAACGCTTAGATTATGAAAATTTTCCCTTTGTTAATTTTATTTCTAATCATTGGACATGTTTGAGTTTTTTAGTGAATAACATAGGTGGTGTCCAATTTTTGGTTGCAAATGCAGATGGTGTTTTATGGTTTATGGCAAAACTTCATGGTCTATTTTATCTAATGTCGAATGTATTGCTTGAGTTGTTTGGTGTATGATAGAAGTAATGTTTAATTTCTATGCACAAATGTGAAGTGTTTAATGTGGTGTATGGTAGAGCTCCCATTGATATTTCTTTCATGCATATCATTGGATGCTTGTTATGTTTGTTGAATGGTAGAACCATTGATTTTAATTTTGATTTGCAAAATTGGAGAATGCTTTTGTGGTGTATGGTAATTCTCTCCTTGCATTTGGTTTTTGATGTATGTCATTGGATGCTTGTGTAATGTGTTCTATGATAGAGGCCACTAAAGGACTAATTATGAGTTGGATGCTTGATTCCCAAAGTAGTCAATGATGGATGCTATGGGGATTATTTGTCATTAGTATTGGTCACAAGTTAATGTAAATGTGACCTTTCCTTGACATTTGGAGGTCCTCAGAGGTTGTTATTGCACCTCACATCCATCTAGACAAACTAAAGAGGGCAAATTTGATCCTATATCATTGGGTGACATAAGCATGATTGAATTCGTCAAAATACTACCCCAAATGGTAGTTTTATGATTGTCCTTAATAAAGTACTCAATGGTAAGATGATGTAAGCACCTAATTGAAACATAAAATCACAATCAATTTTTTTTAAAATTGTCCATTGAAAGGAGTACATTAAAAATCAATATTTTGAATTAGATGTTTGAAAATGAAATGTTCCCATAGCTCTCTTTGAGCGCATCATTTGGTTGGATTTTTAAAAACTTGAAATTTACATGAACATTTTCAAATTTAAAGTGTAATGGGTTAAAAAAAAACTTTGTGTGTTTTAACACTTATGCCAAATTAGCTCAAATTTTGGCATGCATTAGATCATTATCTTAAAAATTTATATGTACCAAAATTTAACTTTGGATTCATTGGGAGAATATTCATAAGTACATTGGATAATCTAACAACTTGAAAAACTCCAAAATATTTACTTGAAAGCTTTAAATTGAATCTTCTTTAAGCAAATCAATGCAAATATCATTATGAATCATGTCAATATGGTAATAATGAGCTTAAATCCTACCATAAGGTAAGTCTACAATATAATGAGCCCTATAAATGTAATCACTCTTGAATAACACACTTGTCAATTTTTAACTTAAGATTGAATGTTTTTCATGTAATCTACATAGTGTGTGTAATATACATTCAAAAATGACGTTTAAAAATATGAGTCAATTATATCAACATTTGAGGGTGAAAAAAGACTAATTAAGCACTTGTAACTAGTTTTGAGGTCCCGAGTAAGTGGAACATAATTATAAGCAATCACACTTACATTTTCTGGTTTTCAACAATTGTTTTGTTTTGAAATTTAAGTTTGGATTTGTAATAGTTTTAATAATTTTCTAAATTTTTTTTGTGCCTTGATGATTTTTTGTTTTTGTAGCAACTTGTTAGTCAAAAGAACTTGAATTAAAAATTATTTTAAATTAGTATAAACAATGTCAAGAATAGTCACAAGGAGCCTTAAAAAATAATTAAAATTAGAAGTACCATAACAACCTGTTGATGAGGTGGTTCAACCACAAGAACAATTACATTTTCAAGCTGAAAGAATTCAACGAGTTGATGTTTCTAGCAATGATATTTAACAATTAGTTACGACAGATTTACCTTCTCATAAGATATTAGCAAAGGAAGAGGAAAGAAGGGGATTCATGTACCTTCAACCATCGATTTTTGACACCCCAACAATCATCCCAACAACAAAGGTCAAATGCGAAACCAAATGGACAAAACACTGGTGCTATTTGACATGCTAATGAAATAACCTTTGTAACACATAAATGGCAATTTATAACACCCGATTATTACATTCCTAGAGTTGTTATACCATCTTGATCAGCATCGGTTGTTGGGTATTACACATCTGAATCGGTTCCTATTTTGAATCCAATTACAAAAAAATCAAAATTGAAGTGTAATCAACTTTTAAATTAGTTGGAATAACTATGTAATTTCAAATGAAAACCTTCACACTAATCTATTTTTCAACAACATGCAAAACTGATGGACACGGTCATAATACCTATTGTTGTTCGATAAACACAACCTATCACTCAAGGTGTTTGGCCAAGTGTATTTGTGCATATTATTGATTGGTTGGACATGAATTCAAGAATTGTCCTTTGGTGGATGATAAATTAAAGTGATTAATGAGGAAAAAACTCAAAACTTATTTACCACTTGCTGCAATGAGCACACCAGCAATACAAGTTGGTGTACCTGTGTCACAAATTCAATCATAGTTAAATTTGGCTATGCATCCAACACCGGTTAGTCAACATCTAGGTTGGCAATAACTTGTTACACCACTAATAGTAGGACAACCTAAAGTTGTACCATATCCACCATATCCAATGTGGTATAATATAGTTCGACCCTTTATACCCATGGATTTTAATATGTATTCTATGTATTATTCTGGAATTAAATGGACTTGATTCATTGATTTCTGGAAGAAAAGAAAGATATGTAGCTAGCACTACTTAAATAGAATTAGTGCCACATGTTGAGCCACTAGAACAAACTTAATATCTTGTTAGAATACTTATTTATGGATTAAAACAACTAGTTCTAATTCCTAGAGGTGTATTTGTTTAATCGACAACAACACCAATTCCACCTATTAACATACCTATTACCAATGGATTACTTATCCATGGTAATGATGTTTTATTTGAACAACCAAAAAGGATTAATTCACATCCATTGTCAGGTGGAGAACCACTTAGAGGTTCACCTACTCGAGGATCACCAAGAAGAGGAGGAACACTTGATTGAACCCACCTTGAGGATCATCGTTTGATCCACCTATTGGATTTTATGGATGGTCAACACTTAATCCAAAAATGCTCATGCCACCATGGTACCCACCAGTTGCAGTCCGATCTAAACCAACCAATAAACTGCCATATTAAAAATTTCAATATCCAACATACGTGAAGGATACTGATCTTGATGCTCCATATCAAAATTTTTAGAAAAACAATCAAAGATAATGGAGAGACTATGGAGGCTGATATCATCAACTTGTTTGGTTTCATTTTATGAGATGGCATCTCAAAGTGGGGTGAAAACTTTGTACAAGATCATCCCAATTGCACTTTTGAGGAGTTAGAACAAACATTTTGCAAACATTTTTGAATTGTGAAGAATGACAAAGAAGTCTATATGGAGTTGACAAATTTCCAACAATGAGTTAGTGAATGGGTGGGTGAAAGCATGAAAAAAGGAACTAGTCATGCCAAGGTTTAAATCCTTTCCAAGGATTGCATTTTTTACATGATAAATTTTTATTGGTTTATATTGCATTTTTCACATAGTTCTTCAAATTGAATATCCAATTTGAAGCCAAATATGACATATAACATGATAAAAACTCAATTTTCTTTGTATCAAACCTTATATTATATTCAAATCTATAACTTTACTTTGAACCATGATCACAAATTCAAAGCTATAATAGTGCTTAAAAACATTCGAATATCAAAATCTAAAAGGGCATATGCATTTTTATTTTTTTAATGCTTTGAACACATGCATCCCTTCTTGTGGAATCTATTGAACTTCACAAAAAAATTAAAACAATTTGGTGAACATTTGATAAGGAAAAAGGATTTTTGAAACAAAAAAACCACATGTCCACATGCTTTTCTTTAGTGTTTTAAAAATACAAAAAGACTCTTGAAACATGGTGGATTTTCATAAAATTTTTGTAGTTGCAACTCTGAAAGTATAAGAACTTATTTCAAAATTTTAACAAATTTTTTTATATATAATGTTCCTATGGTGATTTTTAAGGATTGTCCACACCTTGTTTGGCTCCTTTTTTCCTACTTTCACCTAGGTAGAGGTCTATTATGAACATTTGTTAAGACTTGCTAATTGCAAGTGAAAGTTACTGATGTTTTCCTTATTGCTATTTTTAAAGCAAGTTTGCAACCATACTTTAAACTAGCAACAACAAGAATGGCAAGAAATACCCTTATCAAACATAACGAAGTTGTAGTGATCTGTGAAGAAAATGGAATAATCATAGCAAATTACAATGCTTTGATAATTCAACTGGAGTCCAAATTAGTTGCACAACCTATAGTCACTTATACTACTACTAAACAACAATTTATTTGTTCAAACTGTGGTAAAATTAGTCATGCCAAAAAAACTTGCCACAATAGGAAATTAGAAGAACTTGTTGTACCTGTTGTTCCCACCAAAGTTGTTGAATCAGTAGCTGAAGTTACTACAAAACTTGTTAAACAAACTAGAGTACCATTGAGATATCCTTGTATTATTTGTTCTAGTTTAGAACACCATGCACCTGATTATTTTAGAAAGACAAAAGTTCAAAACATGTTTTGAACTAAACCAACCACTACTACCATTGTAGTAGCAAAACCTTCTAAACCTTATAATTTACTAGTTAATATAGTTGATGTTGTCAAAACACATACCCAAGTACCAGAACAACATGTGTTTAAAGAACGTGAATTGGTGAAAGCAAAAGCAACAATTGATTAACAAATTAAAGAACAAAAGTGTGATTTTTTGTCCATACTATCAAGGAACTATAGGGGAATGATTCAATATCACAAGTGCCCATTGAGTTAAATAAACCACTTCATTCAAATTAGACTAGTTTACCAAAATCAATAAGTAAGTTCTGGTTACTAGCAAACAACATGTTCAATTGATTGCATCACCAACATCACGATAAGAGACTTTGGAAGAGATTTTGAAAGACATCAACACTTAAGTTTTAGAGACCAAGTATGTAATGGGTGTAGTCATATTAACATGTACCAAGAGCAATCATAACCACTACTTAATTTTTGAACTTTGGATTGAAAGAAATTAAAAAAAAAAATAGAATATTTTTTTATAAAATGTTATTGTGAATATGTATGTACATATCATAAAAATTTGGAATCAATCTAATGAGTGAAAACTACGTACAAAGACTTTTAACTTCTTGTAACCACTGCTTAAAAGCTACATAAAAGCAATTTAAAGCACTTTGACACTAAAATCACAATTTGAAAATATTTTTTAATAACATATTTTGGGATATTTTTTAATATACACCTTAACATAATAGTATTAAGAAAAATTTAAAGGATTTTAATGTTTTTTTAAAAGATGTATTAAAAAAATTCTAAAAATATTTTAAAAAGAAAATAGTGGTCTAAGGGAGCATGTGTGGCTCTTAATAGTGTGGTTGGACCCTAATTAACTTGGGGTAACTCTTGAAGATTGTGCTTGACATCAAAAGAAACATTTTCAAATCGATTAAGTTTGTTCAATCGATGTAACTTGAACATGTTCAACTTGAACTTGCATGTGCAATAGTGGCTATTAACCACTAGATGGTAGTAATTCAAGTTCAGGTTGGTAAAAATTTCATTGATGATGTGTTAATTGATTGAGGTTTTGGAATAAACATCATTATTGAAAACCTATGGGTACAATTAGGTCTGTCAAAGCCTAATCCAACACCTTACAATTTGATTACAAAATAGATAGTAGGTAAATTGCAGAATGGTAAATAAGAGGTATGAGGTATGAAATAAAATGCAAGTAGGGAACTAGGTAATAGGTAGGTTATAAGAGATAGGAAGTAAGAGGTAGGTAGGCAAATAGGTAGGAGGTAGGCGGTGTTAGGCACAAAATTAACACATATTTAACACCTTGTCCTAAGCCACTCCCTTTTACCCCTTTGGAGATCATTAAAGGGGGGTGTCATAATTTGTTACCCAAATTCCAGCCCTTTGTTCCGCAACGCTAAAATGTGGTTTTTATAATTAGGACATTTTGCAACTAATGTCAAACATAGTCATGTAGTCATATGTGGTCTTTAGTCGCTACCATCTTAATGATTTTGGTCAAAATGATGATTTCATGATTATACATACGATGATAATTAGTATTAATAATATGACTACACAATTAGTGTATTCATATTGAAACAATAATTGAATTTGAAATAGTATAACCAACCTTTTTTTTAAAAAAATGGACAAACAAATGTTTAAGTAGTCTATTTTAATTTACCATAACTTATATTGACCTACTTTAACACAATTTAACTTACTAAATAATTTAATTTGATTAAATAACATGGTTTAATTTAATTTAGCCTAATGTAACCCAATTTAACATAATCTAAATTAATTTATTTTAGTTTAAATATCCTAATTTGAGTTTAACAAAATGTAAATAACTCAGTTTAACTTAATTTAGCTTAGTTTAACCAATTTTAGTTGGTTAAAAAAAAACCAAATTATTTAAATTGAAGCAAATTTAACTAAAATTGACCTTAATTTAGCCTTGTTTTGCCATGTTTTGCCAAGTCTATTCAAGTTTAACCTAAGTAGCCATGTTTAACCAAATTTAGCCAAGTTTAACATCAATACCTTATTTTAACTTTATTTATATAAATTTTAACAAGTCTAGTCAAGTTTAATTTAAAAATAGTCATGTTTAGCCAAATATAGCTTCAATACCTTAATTTAGTGTATTTTTTCCAAGTTTTGCTAAGTCTAACCAATTTAAAACTACGTAGCCATGTTTAACCATGTTTAGTCATATTTAACCACAATACCTTAATTTAGTTTAATTCATCTAAGTTTTACCAAGTCTATTTAAGTTTAATCTAAGTAGCCATGTTTAACCAAATTTTGCCAAGTTTTTTTTCAATATTTTAATTTAGCCTAATTTATTTAAGTTTTGCCAAGTTTTACCTCAATACCCTAATTTAACATTATTTATTTAAAATTTTTCAAAATTTGCCAAGTTTTGCCAAGTTTAACCAAATTTAACCAAAATAGCCATGTTTAACCAAATTTAGCCAAGTTTAACCTAAATAGCCATGTTTTGCCAAGTTTAACCAAGTTTAACCTAAATAACCATGTTTTGCCAAGTTTAACCAAATTTGACCTAAATAAGCATGTTTAATCAAGTTTTTCCAAGTTTAACCTAAGTAGCCATGTTTTGCCATGTTTTGCCAAGTTAAACCAAAATTAACCTAAATAGCCATGTTTTGCCAAATTTTGCCAAGATTAATCAAAATAGCCACGTTTTGCTAAGTTTAGCCAAATTCAACCTAAATAGCCATGTTAAGCCAAAATTTGTCAAGATTAATCAAAATAGCCACGTTTTGCTAAGTTTAGCCAAATTCAACCTAAATAGCCATGTTAAGCCAAAATTTGTCAAGATTAATCAAAATAGCCATGTTTTGCCATGTTTTGCTAAGTTTAGCCAAATTCAACCTAAATAGCCATGTTTAGCCAAATTTTGTCAATTTTAACCAAGTTTAACCTAAATAACCATGTTTAGCCAAATTTTGTCAAGTTTAACCAAGTTTAACATAAATAGCCATGTTTAATCAAATTTTGTCAAGTTTAACCAAGTTTAACAGAAATAGCCATGTTTAGTCAAATTTTGTCAAGTTTAACCTAAATAGCCATGTTTTGCCAAATTTAACCTAAATAGTCGTGTTTAACCAAGTTTAGCCAAATTTAACCTAAATAACCATGTTTAATCAAGTTTTGCCAAGTTTAACCTAAATAACCATGTTTAACCAAGTTTTGCCAAGTTTTGGTTTAATATCCTAGTTTAGCTTAATTTATTTAAGTTTTGCCTCCCCTTTTGTACCTACCTCCTCTATCTAGCAATAAACCTAGGTACATCTACTTGATTCTCCACCATTTGCCTCTAGTAACAACACTTATGAAATCCCCATTTGAACAACCACCATCACCATCTTTTGATGATCCTACTTCCATCATTTGGAGGTGTTGTTGACTTGAAAATATTTTGAAAACTTGCTCATCCATGATGTTGTAGCCCCCTTCACCAAACTCACCCTCTCATGATGTGCCAAAATCCCTTTCAATTTTTAAAGATCACATCAACATCACACTATCCCCTTCTCACACTCCATGGCCCACTCATTGTTTTAGGAAAAAAGAGGAGAGGTTAACAACGACTTTTGAATTCCTCCTTTGAACAACTTCATGAAGACACTACTATCATTATCTTGCCCTAACCTTAATTGTTAGAAACTTTTGGGAAGTATATTCCACCATGTCTGTACCTTCTTATCCAATAGGTTTAACCAATCCAAGCCAATGATAGGGGAACCTTACCTTATCCTAATCTAGCTAGCCTACCACACCCCTTTACACTAACCATGCCGCCCACCTTCAAAATCCAATTAGGATAAAAACATATGAACACCTCAACCTACTCCCTTAGACTCAAGGTTACCCCAAAACTTCTTTAGTCAACTTACATTTTCTTAATCAAAATCAAGATAAGCTAATTTGGGCCCAACATGCAGGTGGGTTGGTAAATAAATAAGTAGGTAGGTAAGTAGGTAGGTAGGTGGTTAACATTACCCATGTCATTATGCATTAATCATTTTGTAGTCAACTTTTAATCGGTTCCTCATATTCTAATCAATTCATAATCAATTGAAACTACCTTCTCAATATTATCTATGTCATTCCATGGTAGTCATTTTTGAGTCATACATCAATTGCCATGTTGTTCAAAATATAATCATTTGATAGTTGTATTGAAAAGCCATGTGACCATTGTTCACATCATTTTAAACAAAAGTCATTTTATAGTCATATAAATGACAACTAGAAGTCCACATCATTCTATCCTTTGTTATGGATGTTTTATGGATGAAGCAAATTGTAAACCAATGATTTTGTTATTACCATATGTAATATTATCATCCATTAATGACAAAAGTACTCCTTTATGACTATGTATTTTTCCACATAAGATGAAAAGTTATATTGTATGAGTATAGTCAATGAGGACTTCTAATAATTATTTTCTTGGTTGCAAAGGACATGATTATTTCTAGTGAATTTGAATCCATTACTTCCTTGGTTTGACTAAGTTTTGAAGGTCACACTAGTTTTGGAAGCTCCCATGTTGTAGCTTGCTAGGTAACCTTTCATCAACTTAGCATTATTACCATTTTTAGGATATGACTATTTTCCATAGCCAAAAAAAATAGTGATGGAGCTTTTGTAGCCAGCCCATGTTGATGAAATTCCTCCCTTTTGAAAATACCTTTGGTCTTAGTTTTGACATTAGAAAATTGCTTTGGGCAATTTTTTTCAAATTCAAGAACCTTTGGGCCTAGTTCAAACATAAGATTTAATTTCATGTACACATTTCACATTCCTCAAGGTTGAAAGTTTTATAGTTACAAATTTTTAGAACAAGTTTAAATTGCAAATTATGAAGATATCAAGTTTTCCAACAATTTAAAACCAATCACACAACATGTTGCACTTGCTTGACCATGGGGAGAAGATTTGATTCATTTGTTGCAACATTTATTGGATCCTCCATTAAATGAAAGGATGGTTCATTTGTTGCAACATGGATACATTTAAAATTTAACCTACTTTTTGATCTAAAAAAAATTTCAATGTGCTTAAACATTTCAAATTGGGGAACTTGTCAACATTGGTGTGTACATATCACATACTAGTAAAAAACCAGCCTTACACCTTAACCCTAAGAATTTTAGGGTTTAAAAAAAAATGGTGATCATAAAAATTTGAATTTTTTTTCCCAAAAAATAAAAACATTAGTCAAATTTACACTAGGAAAAAAACAATTTTCAAAATTTCCCAAGTTTTTGTTTGAAAAAAAACTCACCAAGATTAAAATCGTATGAAAGTTTTAAAAAATCCAATACCAGTACAAGATTGGTATGAATTAAAAAAATAAAATCCAACATGAGTTAATATATCAAATAATTTATAGTTAATACCCAACCAAAAGTGAAAAACACCACCTGATCCAAGTATTTTTTTGAATTAATGTTGTTGGGTTGTAACCAAGAAAACAAGGGGCTTCAAGTTCCTTTTACACATTGATTATGTGTTGATGACAAATGAATTACACAAAATCCACACAAATCATTCCTTGAAAACAAGATGAAATGTATAAAGCTTCAACCAGAAACTACTTTAACCAACTAATGAGTCTTATTTATGGGGTTTTAGGGATTAGATTGTTCTGATTTCATTTTCATAAGCTTCAACCGACTTCCCTTGACAAATCACAATTTTTACCAACACTAGTACCACAATTCCCACATTTTGTTGGAAACATAAATCCCAAAGACAACATAACACAAAAAAACTCCTAGCAATGATGATGACTTTTTAAAACCTAAAAATGAGAAATGAGCTCTTTAGATGATCTCTTTTAGGAAGTTTGACAAATGCAACCCATTGTCCCCCCAACTTGACTTCCATTAACAAAAAAACCTAAATTATAGGAACAAAACATAAATTCAGAGGTCCCAACAAAATGGGTACTCTTTTCCTTCACACCATTAATTCAAAATCACCCCACAACACAATCCCTATACAAGACAAATAGTTTGCCAAAATGATCATTCTTAAAATGCCTAATACATTTCATCGTATCCTTGATCATTGACCATTAATTTTGCTTTTATACTACATTTTTCCTAAAAGGTACATGGTGTAGTAGAACTTGCATAACTTCTATCAAGAAAAAAAAACTTTCACAATAGGGCATTCATCCCTTCCATCTTACACTACCTCAGAGACACTTTCACATCCAGTCAACAAAGAAAAATTTCAAAAAATATTTAGCTACTTCCAGTTGAAAAGTTCTTGGTATTTTATCATCCACACCAACTCCATCCTTGATTGATGTCCAACAAAAATCACTTCGTACCATAAACACACCACACAAAATTCACCCAAAGATAAACCAAAAATATAGTGAGCACCAATGATAATAAAAATTCATTATACTCATAACCTATTAAAAAAACAAACAAATTAAGAGCAGAAATAAAAACAACAACCCATATCCCTCTTTTGATCACCATCAATTATTGAAAGCTTTGTTGTATTTTTCTTTCAATGGTTGATGGTACTACATCATTTAGATAGGTTATCATCCATTGGTTTTTGATCATAGGGTTTGAAGTTTGTGGAAAGAACCTTTGATTTTTGGGTTTCAAACCTAGAAAACTTCTAATTGTACTTAGTGGTTTATTTTGTTAAGAATTTTTGCAAGTGGCCTTTGTGATTGTGTGTGGTTCATTTGGTAGTGATTAAAAACATATGCCAAAAGATCATCTATACAAGTACACAAATAATAACTATTAAAAGGTATGGGATTTTCCCCCTTTGATTGGTACATGAGATTGGCACATGTATGTGAGGAATGCTTTCTGGGAGTTGGAACATGGAAAATTAAGAGGGGAAAGAGGCAAAAAATTGGGGTTGTAATTTGATGTCAATAACTTGTTACTTATGTAATTACCTAGGGTTTAATTTTAATAACTTATTAAGTGGTAGGGTTTTATAATTTAATAATGGTTTGATGAGTTATCACCAATTAATCATGATTTCAAATAATGTGCATGACTCAAGAATGGTGATTCATAAGGAAAATCTTTGCATAAATTAATGTGCATAATTCAAAGATAGTGATTCACAAGGAAAATATTTGCACAAATTAATGTGAATGACTTCAAGATGATGATTCATAAGGAAAGTCTTTGTATAAATTAATGTGCATGATTTAAAGATGATGACTCATTATAAAAATGATGCTACAAATTAATGTGCATATTGAATCATATGGTGAATCATGTGATATGTAAGATGTTAAGAAATTTTTAATTTCCTTTAGTTGAAGGTATATAAATGAGTGTTTTGGGACCTTTGGCAACACTTTTATTTGAGGAGAAAAATCGTTGTACCAATGAAATGGAATAGACTTATGAAAAGAATTGAAAAAATATTTTAAAAGGTTAATAGTTATGAATGTATACAATCCATAATAGAAGAATAATTGTGACATAATAATTATACATAGAAAATAAATAAACGAGTAAATATTTATGTAAACAAGAACATAAATTTTCATAACTATGTAATAAAAATATATATTTTTGATTTCACAAGACCTTCTCTTCATTCAAGATTTACTTATATTAGGTATAGATATATGCTTTTCTACTTGAAAACATTTCCAATTATCCAGTACCATGTGGCTCTTATTATGTCACTAAATTTCTTTAACTTGCAAAATTACTCCACTACAAACAATTTTCTTGCTAATAAACACCCCTTGCGTACCCTCACATAGGGTTTTAGTAAGATGGACATACATGATCCAATGAACCAGTCGATAATTATTGTAGTACCTTTGGCAAGTTCAACATTCCGGTGTTGAATAATTATTATTTTATTTTGAAGATGTTACTCTGAAAATGGAAATTTCCAGAAATTTCTTTAATTTTCTTAATTTTCTTTCACAAATTTTTTGTTCTTTGAGATTATGTTTTGGGGAGAGAGTTTCAACATTTCTAAAGATAGAATAACTGTGTCAAATCTGCCATGAAAATGGTTGCCAGGCCCATTCGATAGAAGGAATATTTGGTTAATTAAAAATGCATGGGCTGGAGCATGATGCTTTCTTTTGTTGTCTTGCGTCTGAAAAGATTGTTCCGTGGAAAGTATGGGTGCATGACCTCCAGCATGAGGCCTTTTTTTTGTTGTCTTGTGATTGAATACATTGTTGTGGAAAGTCTGCGTGCACGGGTTCATGCATGAGGCTTTTTTTTTGTTGTCTTGTGATTGAACACAGTTGGGGAGCACTGGGTTTTAATGGGAGTTTGGGTGCACGGGCTGGAACATGAGGGTTTTTTTTGTAGTCTTGTGATTGAACACATGTGGAGACTTTGGGGGCAATGGGTTTTTATGAATGTCTTGGTGTAGTACATACGTGTGGTTCATATTAATTAGTTTGTGAGTGCACTCTGACACTCATAAAAAGTTTTCTATTGAAAGAGTCGTAGTGATGATTGACCCATCATCAATTCTTTTGGAACATAAGGCACTCACCCAATAAAAGCATGTCTTTGGACCCCCCCCATGACTCACCTTTAGCAAAGCAACCACAAATGTGCTCCCTTATGACTCACCTTTTCACTATTGCAGAACAACTTGGGAATTTGGGGGAGTCACATGAAAACATGATGAGAACACATTGGGAACAAAGACAAAAAACAAACAATACCGTTGACCCCGCCACAAAGACAAAAACTGGACCCCTCATGAGCGCATGCTGAGCATTGGCATGATTGGCATCAAAGTTTGATTTCCAAAAGTGTTTGTCATGAGGTTTAGCCTGGGCGAACGACAAGGGCATAAACTGTGGGACCCTCCCCCATGCTCCCAGAAAAGCTATGTTTGAGGGCAATGGACGGTTATGGAAGTTGCTTGGAGTGGATCTGCATTTTATGGATTTGTGCATGAAATACTCGTGGGATGGAGATCATATCTTTTCTCTTCTGTTGGGTATGTGGTATTGCGCGTTCCGCGTGTACAAGACAAAAACAATTGGTTGAAATTTGAGTGTTTCCCAAGCTTTGTGGCATTCCTTTTTTGGATAATCTCTACTTTGTAGTGTCTCTGTCTGTTTTTCCGCTGGAACATATGTCTTTGGATGTTTCCTTTCCCCGCTATTTCGAGGCCGCCGCCGCCTCCCCTCGGCACCACTATGTCCACGAAGGATACAGCAGTTCGCCGGGCAGGGCAGCAGGAAATCAGCTCACAACCACCCAGCCAGGTTGTTGGCAGGAAAACAGCCTCACACCTACTAAGCCAGGTGGTTGGTATAGGGTAAGGCACTACTATCAGAGAATTACTGTGTGACCACCGACGGCGGATTGCCAAGGTCCACGCAGTGTAAGTAATTCCCTGACATGCATAACAACCGAGGTAATCAATGGTTTTAAGAAAAAAATGTTTCCCTTCCAAAGATCTCATTGGCTTACATCCTGCGCCTTAAGGATCTTACAATCTTACACCCTCCGCCCTAAGGCTCTTTCTGTAAGCCTGATTACTAAATGTAATCTCCCCTATGAATACACTAAGAGTTCTCTCTGAGGTTGTTACGTAGTTTGTGCTGCCACCCAGCCTGATGAAAACTGCTGTATCCCTTTGGGATATAGTGCCGAGCCCGCAACCCGCCATAGGTTTGGTTCTAGGTTTCCCTAGGTGCTATAAACACCTTACACCGACGAAAGAATTCAGAAGAAGAAGACGAGGGAGCAAAAGCTCTGTATACATGGTCCTTTTTAGCTTGGACCTTAGAGCTTTTTGGTAGCAATTTTTTTAGCTCCAGCTTCTGTAGGTAGCTTTAGATAGGAGCTTCTGTGGCTCTGTTTTTCTTTCTCTTCTTTTCTGACTTCATTTTTTCGTATTCAGAAAATTTTGAGACAAAAACTCTTGGGTTCTGTTTTTCAGATTTCTGAACTCCGAGTTTGAGCGTTTGAATCTGGTGTTGGGTCTTTTGTGGTGTAATCGCACTGAGTTTTAGGTTTCGGATTTGTACTAGGATTTTCAGAACTGGTGTGGAGAGAGATTAGGAACCTAGTTTGAGGTTGGTCGTTGGCGGCGGCGGCAGCATCAGCAGCAACGCAAGTTTTGAGAGTTATGGAGGACTCTTCATTGACAGAGCAGCTGATCGTCAAGCAAGAAGGAAACCCAAAGGGTGGTCTTCTTCTTAAAGTAGAACAGCCACCATCCCCACGATTTGTATTTACAAATGGGGACTACAAATCCTATCAGACATCGAGACATGAGGAAGAAGAGGAGGAGGAAGTACTGGCGACAGGGAAATGGTTCCAGGAGGAGATGATGAAGCAGCTGGAATTGGCAGGCCCCATGATCTTGGTAAACCTCTCGCAATATGGAATGACTTTTGTTTCGGTGATGTTTGTGGGGCACTTGGGGGAGTTACCACTTGCCAGTGCCTCCATCGCCACCTCATTTGCAGGGGTGACAGGCACAGCTCTGCTCATGGGAATGGCATCCACACTGGAAACCCTCTGCGGACAAGCTTATGGAGCAAAGCAATACCACATGCTAGGTATCTTTATGCAAAGAGCAATTCTCGCGCTGGTCCTTTTTAGCTTGCCAGTCACAGTAATTTGGTACAACATGGGGGAGCTACTTATCTTTTGCGGACAGGATCCAGAGATTTCAGCCATGGCAGGGGAGTATGCGAGATGGTTAATCCCTATGCTATATGCTCTTGCAATTTCGCAGCCCCTTATCAAATTTCTGCTAGCTCAGAGTGTTGTGATCCCCATGACCATGATCTCGATTTTGGCTCTTGCAGTTCACATCCCTCTCTGCTGGCTGATGATTTTCAAGTTGGGGTTTGGTTTCCGTGGAGCAGCAATCACCAACGGCATTTCTTCCTGGCTTACTGTTGTGTTCTTGGCATTGTATGTAAAGTTCTCACCCTTGTGCAAGAAGACATGGACTGGGTTCTCCTGGGATGCATTCTATGACCTCAAGGCCTTCTTTAAGCTAGCTATCCCTTCCACCTTCATGATATGCTTGGAGTATTGGTCATTTGAGGCGCTTGTCATCATGTCTGGGCTGCTTCCCAATCCACAGCTTGAAACTTCAACCTTCTCCATCTGCTTGAGCTCTACAGCACTACTCTACATGGTGCCATTTGGCATCAGTGCTGCAGTCAGCACCCGAGTTTCAAATGAGCTTGGTGCTGGCTATTCAAGAGCTGCCAGGAGAGCAGTCAAGGTTGCCGTCAGTGTCTCAATGGTGGAAGGCGTGCTAGTTGCAAGCTTGCTCCTCATACTCCGACATAAGCTGGGCTGGGCATTCACCAATGAGGTTGAAGTTGTAAATTATGTTGCTACGTGTGTTCCATTCCTTGCGATTTCTGCAATTATGGATTCTGTTCAAGGGGTGCTGGGTGGAGTAGCAAGGGGATGTGGGTGGCAAGCTTTTGCAGCTGCAGCCAATCTTGGAGCTTATTACATTGTGGGGTTACCACTTGCAGTAGTGTTGGCGTTTGTCTTCCACTTTAATGCACCTGGCTTGTGGGCCGGGATTATAGCAGGGATGTTCACACAGGCAGTCAGTCTATTAGTGTTGACTGTCATGACAGACTGGGAGAAGCAAGCAACGGAAGCGCTTGGACGCATTTACTCGTCTTCAAGTGTGATTATCCCCCTAGATGGAAACCTTAGCCAGCAGCAAGACATTCCCTTTTTATTGGAGAAAGCAAGGGATGATGATCCTGCATACCTAAAATCATGAATTTGTAAGGATATTTTCAAGGTACCCTCCCCTTATCACAGTGATGAACAAAAGCAGCCAACATAACTTTTCTCTCTCTCTCCCCCTTCTTTTTGTCTTCTCCTGCCACTATTACTAAGTAGTCTTGTTAGCCATCTGGGGCAACTGCAAGGAACGGGAAGTTTTTCTTTCTGAAAGCAGATTTGAGTCTGCCCCATTGTTTGTTTTTTTAGCAGTTTTATCAAAGATGACAGAAATTTGACCTATTTGAACACATTTCTGGCAAACTCTGCAGCCAAAATTCATAGTTAGAAGGCACTGAAATTGGATATTCTGCATGTACGGGTGGTGCATGTTTAATTTTTGCCATCTTCTTCAGTCTTCCTCTTCTTCCTGGGGCTTCAAATGCTTTCTGTATGTTTCACTAATTATGTACGCATTTTTGAATGTGAGAGACTCATTACACAGGATACACAAGAAGACTATTGTGCTTTATTCTTTTGAACTCAATTTGCTATGGAACCACAAAAGATGAACCTCAATCCATTCTTTCCTTGACACTTAATCTCATGACATCCTTCATAAGATCCTTGCATGCAACTATGGGTGTCAAACAATGGATGATGATCATTTGATTAATGGTAATTCTATGGATGAAGGTAGTTGGCATGGTTGTTCTTTGAATGAAGAGAGATATTAGAGGTTCAGATCCTATTTCAAAGATGATATTACCAGTGTCAGCTGGTTCTTATCCTTCAGAAAAAATCCAGTTGGGTGGATAATGTGAAATCAAAATTCACTCTTACACAGAAGGTATCAAATAACTGGATTTTATCAATGTGCTGGGACCTGCCTAATATCAATTTTGCTGGTCTGGGCACCCTGTTTGGTGACACCAATAAATTTGATTATTATTTTGTAATAACTGCCTGGAATTCATAAGGGTTGGTTTTTGCAATATCATGTTACAGAATCATCCAATCTGTTGTCTAGGTAGGTTTCTGCACAAAATGTATACCACAGTTTTTATTATTTTCATTCCAGTGCAGATTGATCTAGTTAAATTGTTTTACATTATGAACTATTAAATTGTTTCACATTAAGAAAAAAACAACAAAATTTTCATGGGGTTGATGGCAGGTTGATCAGATATTGGAAATAGTTCATGATGATGGGTTTCTGCTACTTCCTTCATGTGAATTTGTGCAATGTCTTTTAATTGGTTTCTTGAGTGTACATAGAAACTACTTTAGAGTGAATTGAACATGTGGAGTGTGATTGGGGAGGACGGTTTGTCGGGCATTGAGGTGTGGGGAACTTTCTTTGATAAAACAAGAATTATGGTTAATTACCTATTCTATAGTGCAGACTTTGTTGAATTTCTTGCATGCTCATTCTGGAATCAAATTGCATTGATGGGATTAATGGGTTGTTTATTGAAACTAGATAGGTGCATGTTAGGTCTTAAGTTTTAACCATCATGTTTAAGGTTAGCCAAATAATGGTAGTAATTGGGTGGATCCGTCTGAGAACAGCAGCGGTTTCAAGTGTTGGGTGTTGTGTTAGAAAATCAAGTTTTGTGATTTACAACCATTAGAAAGTTTAGCCATTATGGCCATTGAAAACAAGTAGTCAAGTCAGGAGACTATATCTTTGTTTGCATCTATTACATGTCCTCCATTTGCTGACTTTTAAAGCACTAACTGATTGGCCTGACAAATAAGTTTTTAAACTACTTGTCATAAAATATTTACTTGTCAATAAATTGTCATACTCATTTGACTTGCAGCACATCATAATGATGGGGTTGATGGGTTTGAAAAAATGCAGAAAAATTAAATTTAGGGTTGATGCACGTCATTTCTTTGTTAATCTAATGCAGCTCTTCTTTTTTGGTTTCAACTGTACATCAGTGATTTGAACAAGTGGAGTACAAGTAGGGAGGATTCAAGTGTTTCCATGGTGATTAAGGTATGTTGATCCTTGGTTGTTTCATGGAACTCACCTAGGATTGTCCATTGTACAAACTCTTGTAGGCTCAATGTAGAAGCAAAACAATTCATGTACTTGTTGCTGTATGTTTTCTTGGATAACCATTAATGTATGTCAACATACATGTCAATTTGTTTGAGTTATACCATTAGCTGACATGGGGTTTTGAAATGTAGGTCTAAGTCCATGGCAAACAAAAGAAATAGTGAAAAGCAGGGAGGTGTTAGACCTAGCCAAAGACAAAGGGTTTTAGCAGCGACATGTTTGCAACATAAGCAAGAGCCTACAAAAAGAGTTACGGAAAGGAAGAGGATTTATCGAGTTGGCCTAAAACTTTCATTAGAATCATGCATGAATGCACCTCCTGGAGCACAATGAGGAGAGTAAGCATTGTAGAAACATAGCACAATCGTTGTTCAATTTCTTTTCGATCTATTGTTAGAAGTTGGAGATGTGAACTAACACAAAGAAATGTTAACTTGGGTGTTGAACACTATTGTCTGCAGTTAGGCAAAATCATTGGAGCCAAAAGGATGTCATGGCAACATTTGAAATTGTGGGGAATGTGAAGGTTGAGTTGCATTTTATACACAAAAGTAAAAACAAAAACCAATTGATTGCAAAACATGCAACATTAAGTATGTGCGTCTCAACATGTACTACTAGCATTTCAATCACAAGGACGACATGCATCCTTGGATTACACCTCTGTAACATTGTTGTTGCAATAGGTAGATGGGCCTTAATTGATACATCCATCAATCCAGAATGGGCAACAAAGACAAAAACACAATGATCTGGTGTGCTTTCTTTTATCACAAAGAACATTGTCGAGGCATGGTGGGTGGACCAATTTAAAGTTTCACCAAATTGAAAGGAGGTGTGCAGCTTGCAAGTTCCAAGAAAGGTGTATAAACAACATACAAAACATTATCTATTGGAAGACCAAGTATGTGTGCTACAATGTGTAACCAAATGTTGTACACCTTTCTTATTTCTACTTCATTTGATTTTTTTGTGGTTTGCAAGCCTTGGGTAGGTGACTAACTATCCATCACAAATCATTTCATTTTTTAGTTGGTTTGCTTCAAGTAGGAGAACTATATGTACATTGTATCCATTGATTTGTTTTGGTCTACAAGCTTCAAGTAGACGATGTGAAATGTACCAAAAGTGGTAGTGATGGATGGTATTTCTTATAGCTTCGTACAACAAAGGTCTAGGAAGTTCTAAGAAATACCATCTAAAAAATTAGAAGAGGAAAGTCCTTGAAAGTCTTGTTGGCAATCCTATGAAGTTATAAGAAATACCAAGTTTAAGAAGCAACTATAAGTATTCAATGGGTACTCCCAATACTTTGTGGTATACCAAAATGCCCAATGAATAACTATAGGTACTTTTATATTTATTAAGGACACTAGGTATTTTTGTATTTTATAAGTACATGTATTTATGTATTTCATCAATACAAATATTTTTGTATTTCATGAATGCAAGTTTATGATTTGAAATACCTTGAAAGGTTTGTATTATTCAGCTCTACTTGCAAATTTTGTGAATGTATTCTATTAACGTGAGCAAATACTTTTCAACATTTCATACTTGGGACTTTGTGATTCTAAATACCATAGTGGAAGGAATAGTAGTATTTTAGACCTTCTTGCTTTATTGAATCCAAGGAATATTTGTGCACAATACCTATTGATTCTATAAACCATGTCTATTGCCATATGTTTTGCAACATCTAAAGTTTCCTAAATACTCATTTAGAACAACTTTATGAAGATGTTTAAAATACAAGGGTGATGGGATTTTCTATAGATGGACAACATGCGAATACAATGAGTTTGGAATATTATTGAAGTATGTGTTTGAATTCATGTCAAATTGGATGGTCTTGCCTTGTTTGAAACCCATATAATATCTATTATTGTTTTAAGCATCTAAACTTATTCTTCCTTATCATAACATGTATGTTTATTATTGTTTCAAGAATATTTTTACACAATTTCTAATTCCTATTAATACTTTTAGTGTGTCAAGACCTTGGTGGTTATGAGTGTATTGATTAAAGTTAAAAACTATAGCAACCTATTCAAAATAGGTTGTGCATGGAGACTAAATGTACATGTATAATTCTAAAAAACATTATCATGGGTCCATACCAAGTTTGTCATGTTAATATGTTTTTGTTTATTTATTTTGGTGTTGCTTTGTAGAATATGATAAACATTGTGGTTGTTTGAAATTTTATGGCAAGTTGAATCAACCTTAACACCTATTTTTTCATTGTGATACTTTCTTTCAAAGTCTAATGATGACTCGAAATAATTTGAAGGTTTGATTGACTTTAAAAGATAATTGCTATGTATCATTAGAAATAATGTACATGCATGATTTTAAAGAACATCTAATTAATAATGGGAATGTCATGTTAGTTTGCAGTATTGTTTTAATGTGCATTATATAATTTCCTTAGATGATCGTAGGTTTCATGTGGCACATATAGAAGACTATATTTTAACCAATACATTATTTTAGCCTCTTCAATTTTTTGAATGTTGTAAAAAAATTATATTGTACGAAATTTGATTGAATATTTTGGGAGGTTCATAATAATGTAAGTGTTGCGTTTAGTTAGGTTTTTCAAAACCCTTCCTTGTCAACAAAGTTAGGTTAGTATTCACAAACAATGGAATCTTTGAATATTCTAGACATAATCAAATCAATTTGAGTTTGGAAGTTTACTCTTTCATTTTAAGGTATTGTGCATTTTGTGTTTACAATCATTTGTGTCAAATCTATTGTCTTTTACTTTCAAGTATATGTGTTGCTTTTAAGTGCTAGATGTATTGCATTTTTGTTTTCAAAATATGTGTCAAGTTTTTGAAATAACCAAATTGCACTAGTTGGTAAACTCATAAGTTGTATTATACAATCTAGATTTTTTTAGTGTTGCAAATTCACAACTAACAAACTATAATGTATATTTAGAATTTTTTTGGTGTTGTATATTCGCAAGTTATAATGTCTATAATTTGGATTTTTTTTGGTGTTGCAAATTCACAAGCTATAATGTACAATTTGGAATTTTTTGATGTTGCAGATTTAGAAGCTAAAAAAGGTTTGTTGACTTTTTTGGTTGCCAATTATCCACATAGCCCATTGGTGACCAAAAAAATTCGATTGACATTTGACAACATTTTACCAGCCATGTGTGGCTATTGCATGAAAACATCATCAGATGGTGATCAAATTTTTTCAATTGCCAAATTTTTTAGGTGCCCCTATTTTATAGGGTACCTCTAATTAACCTATATAAGGAGCTTTGCATTTTCATTTGTCCTCACTTTTTTTCAATGTGTACAATTTTGGTTGTCTTGGACAATTGGTGCGCAACATTTCAAAAAAAGGGGGAAGGAATTCCATGCACTATTTTTTGTTATTTTTGTGATTGCAATTTGTTTTACAAAATGAAATATGTCAAGTAATCAAGTTGAAGGAGAGATAATCGAGTAGGTTCACAAAGGGTCGCCCACACCATTGTGATTTGGAATTATGAAGGGGAGATGTCATATATTTCCTAGGCCAGGAAGATGGCGAATATGATGTGAATATTTCTTGATTACTAGAAGACTTATTGTACAAGGACATACCATTGACATTATATACTAAATGTAACGGACTAGTAGAATGTGTTCATAGTGTGGGATCACGATGGCACTAATGTCAAATATTTTCCATGTGCATTTGAAGGAGTCTATTTTTTAAATATTTCAAATTTGCTTGAGGACTTGTTGTGTGAGGACATCCCAACGGAGTTTCATGTTTACAATACACAAGACTATTTCAACACAATATGACATTTGATAATTTTTAGTTGAATTCATGAAAAAAAGTAACAAATGTCTTTGCTAGAAAAAGTTCTATTTAGAAACTATTGGAAATACCGTTCTAATGGTGTATTTATTGAGGTTTCATATTTTGATAGATATTACAATCGATTCGATTCGAGTTAATTAAAAAAAATTTGGGTAATTTTTCATTCTTTTTTATTACAATAATTATAGCTAAACACTCTTTTCTTTTAGCCCCCACTAGAAAGATGTGTTACAAAATTGTGTCAAATTTCACTCCCAACAAGGAAGTATTCATGTTTTCCATTTTCCATTTGTTCCCAACATGTTCCTTTCAAGTTCTTAATGAGTTCCCATCAGGTTCTCAATAACACTTTACTTTAATCCCATATATTTCCCCCAAAGTCCTCCCCTTCTCACCAATATAGGTGGGCCAAATGGGGAAGCATTCCATATTTCCATAGAATCTTTTATTTTAGGGGGCCTCCATAATTTAAACTTTTTTTTTGAAATGGGCCAATCAAATTGGCTCATTGCAAAAAAAACAAAAGTTGGACTTGTGAAACACCCCCAATTGATTAATATGAAACATAATAAACACCCTTAGTTTTATAATAAGGGATCACACAACATGGTGATCAAAAGGGTTTCAATCACCATTAGGGAGGAAAGCGAAAAAGGAAAAACAAAATGGGGGGGGGGAGAGGGAGGGGGAGGATTGCACTATGTGACAACTAAAAAGGTTTCAATTACCATCAAGTGGAATTGAAATAGGAGGGGGGAAAATTTGTAACAACCGAAAGGCTTTCGATCGCCACATGGGTGTGGCACCCAAAGGGGTTTTGGTTGCCATAGGTGCATGGTGACAAAAAAACCTTCAATCACCATAGTCTAATGGCAACTGAATTCGGTTGGCATTTGATGGAATGATTAAATTTGGTCGCCATCAAACAATTTTTATGATTTTGGTCGTTGTGGATGGATCAAGTCCATTTTTAGTCACCATTTAAGAATTGTCAAATGGTAATTGAATTTTTTTCAACCGTCCAATGGCAATTGATTTTTGAAGAAGTCTTTGAGGGTATATGAATTTTAAAATGCAAATTTTGATTCATTTTTGAGCAACTTTGTTCTCATTTGGGTCTTGTGTCTTTGGTTGCCCATTTACAAACATTGCGTGGAACTTTGGGTGAGTTGAAGTGATCAAATCCTTGGCGAAGGATGACTTTTTTTGGATTTTACAAAAATTCTCACACACATTAAACCTTGACTTTTCAAAACTTTGATTACTATTAACATTAGTGTTTGGAAAGTCTTTGCGTTTTTTGTCATCCAAGGTTTCAACAATGTTGTTGAATGAACAATCAAGCAAACAACCATTGGGTGGATTAACCAAAATTCTTAAAACAAGTTATCCCACACATCATTTGGTATTTATCCCCCAAACCTTTGAACATCCCACCTTCAACCATGCAGAAGTGAGGGGTTACAAATTTTTTTGATGGGGAGAGTACTTCATCATGTAATCTCGAAAGTGTCAAAGGTTTGATAACAATGACCTTAAACAAATCGCCACACAATGATTCTAGGAAATTATCATGACATTTTTCATGGATCACACAAATGACATATGGGTGCAAATGGGATAACACAAGCCACACCCGCCTGCTTTATGATTATTTTTGTGACTATTTTTTGGGAAATATTCTTAAAATTTTCGTGAAATTTTCTTGAAAAAATCTTTGAAAAAATCTTTACAATTTAAGGTTTTTTCTTCATACTATTTTAATAAGGTTTATGTTAAAAATTTGGCCAAAAATGTCATTTAAATTTTTTCAAATCCATTTGGGTACAATAACAATAACACATACCATAGCAAGTGTAGTTAGATTTATTTGATGTTCCATGCTGTTGAATTGGTAATTTAATTTTGTGTTGTAATTGTAGGATTTATTTATATGATAACATTCATAATATATCATGGGAACTTGTGAATAAATTTGAAATGAATCAAATGAATTAAAAAAATCAAAAACACTAATAAAACACTATAATTAGTGTTTTTAATCAATAAAAAGAAATGTTTAATAACTCTAATTTTTTTCTAAATGACATATTTTGACAAATTTTTAATGCAAGGCTTATCAAAATACTGTAAAAAAAATTATCATGATTTTTAAAGATTTTTTTGAAGATTTTTTCAAGAATATTTCAAAAATACTCTAGGAATATTTCCTTAAAAGTAATCACAAAAGTAGTTAAAAAGTAGGCCAATGTGATTCATGTTATCTTGTCTGCACGTATTTACAAGTCCTTTTACTACTTAATAACAAACATTATAATGTTAAATAAATGTTTTTGTTAATTTTTTATTCATTGAATTAATTTCAAATTAATTCACATGTTCCCATGATATATTAAAAATACAACAATATAAAAAAATCTTATGATTTTAATTTCAAATTAAATTACAACGTTAAAACATGAAAAATGTTAACTTGTTATGGTACATGTTATTATGATTGCACCCATTCTTGGATGGTGCTTTTGTGAGTAAATGAAGAACATGCTTGGAAAAGTATAAGTAGTTTTTAGTTGAATTAGACAGTTCCCCACAATACATTGAATTTCAAAATTTTGAGGGGTTTTGAGGATGGTTTGACTACAAAATTTCAGATGTGGTCACAAACTTATTACAATGGTTTGATGTCTTTTATCCACAAAAGGAAAAGGCAAAGTGCACCATAGAGGTGGCAAACTTGTGGGAAAAAAACTTCATTGTGGGCCAAATTTTCAAAAAATTGGTTGAAGAAGAAGGTGAGATTTGCACCATGGATGGAAAAAGACATTAAAAACCTTTTGGCCCAAATTCAAAGTTGAAATTTGAAGCTGTGGTGTGTTATGGATTCCAAGCACAATAAATGTGTTCCCACTGTTGGATGGAGGCAATTATGGTGGTTATGGTGTGGTGCGCAAGGTGTGAATCAAAAGATTATATCACATCCCAAACATGATTGAGTTGGTGGGGAAGACACCCAAGACGAATGATAAGTGGAGGTTTTGGCATGCCTATGTTAACATCCAAATGTTATCAAATTCTTTTCCATCCACATAGAGACTATGGAGGCATACATATTGTGGTAGAATGGGGGAACTCATGGGAAAAATGTTGGACTACAACACAAAGTACTCCCTAATTATGGATAATCGTATGTTATTGTAGAAAGGGGGGTTAGACATGGAAGGGTGAACATGACTTGTTGCCTTTAGGGTGTTTGCACACTACAGTGACCTTATATGGACATCAAAATGGTAGTTTTTCCTGTATTCCGTAGATACAAGAAAATAAATAAAATAAAATTCATTGAAATAATGAAAGAAAGGACTCACTTATTTAAAACTATCATAATCAACTTTCCAAGAATGGAAAAGTCAAATCAAAATCATGGATAACCAATAAGTAATGGAATTTTAAATTTTGTCCACACATTTTGTCAGATTTGCAAAAGTAATGGATATGAATTTTTATCTTACAATGTGTTAGTTTTATGTGTTTGAAACTTTGGGATATTGGATGAATTATGTTTAAAAAACTAAAGATTCATTAAATGAATGGAATCTGATTTTAATTCATTATGTTATGGACTTTTTAAAATCCCAAAATTGTAATTATTTTAAAAGCCTTTTTAAGTATTTAAAGTTATTATTTTAAAAAAATTCTTTTGTGATATTTTTTATATGTCTTATAACATCATGATTTGAAATTGGAAATGGAAAAAAATATTACTTTCAATATCATATAAATATTCATGTTTTAAGCCAGTTTTTAACTACACTAGAATAAGACTTTGAAAAAGAATTCTAATCTGTCGAAATTGTGACACCTTAGTGTGTTTTTGCCTTTTAGGCGAAATCATATGATGTTGGCATGGGCATTCATAAACATTATGAATGCAGTACATCATTGTGAAATTTTGCACAATGATTTGTCCAAGGACAACATTATGTTGCATTTTTCATTAGACAAACCAAATGTTGTGTACATAGGCGTGTGTGATTAGGGTGAAGTTGGGTGCTTGCAAAAGGTGATGGGTTTGTAAAAGAACAAGATGCCACCAACACAAAGAAAGTGTGTTGGTGGATTGCCCCATAGTTGTTTTTTGTTTATAGTGAGTTGAAAATTACAAATTCCCCTATATGAATGGCCAAACAACATGCCACAACTTTGAGGTTTGAAGCATATTCGGTGGGCAGGTTACAAATGTCATATGGGGCGAAGATTGGGATGTAAAATATTTTGTGGACAATTCAATTAAGATGTCATTTGAGAAATTGATCCATGACATGTATGATCCAAATTTAGAGGCATGAAGAATTGTTCAACACATTGTGCGCACATTGATGGGGCCTCATACAAATGGACTACATTTGATGAATGTTATTGAAGCCAACCATACTTGATAGTTTGTAATTGCTACATATAGAATGTGGTGTAGGGTGAAAGCATGATCAAGTAAACAACTTTTGTACCTTGTCACAAAAAATTACAAGTAGAAACAAAAGATTTTTGATGCATTAAAAGTAGAAATATTATTTTATTCAATGATTAATATGAAGATAAACTTTCATTTTAATATTATAATTTTGAAAAATGAATATCTTCATGTAGATTTAAGTAGATTTTACAACAATTGTATTTACTTATAGGAAGTTTTTGATCTTACAAAATGGGTTGCAAGTAGATGAAATATTGAACTTTTTTTACTTTCAAATTAATGGAACTTTATAAAATATTTTTGTACTATCAAATTATGCATATTATAATCATAGTACATAAATTTTTTAATGTAAAAGTAGGTTTGAAAACTATCAAATTCAAATTTAGTTGTCACCGTATTTATGATACCAAAATTTTTCAAATTTTGTATTCAACTTACCATAAACTAAATAGAGGGCCATGTTTTTTAATATTTCTACTTTCACAAGTTTTTAATCTATTTTCATGTGTTTATATAAAAAATTCTATCATTTTTAAATTGCATTTTAGGTGCATTACTTTTTGTGTTTACTTTACCATGCTTACACCTTGTAATTTGCATGGTCTTAAAAATGACATGTGTTGGACTTGTAGATTTTATAAAACCCAATTTTGTAAGTGAATCATGTTGCCATGTGTAATTGAGTTTGAGATTTGTGAATCCATCTTTTTTAGGGTCAAAACATGGTTGAAATACCCAAAAGGACTGTCTCATTTTATATTCACTAGACCCCCTCACTTAAACATGTTGTTGAAACTTAATGACACATTCATATTGAAAGTTTGATTTTATTCATAAATAGATACATTACAAAGGGATTATTTGAAGCATAGAATGTCAAATTTGAACAAGTTTAAGGATTCTTACCAAGTACTTGAAAAAAATTGAAAACTTTGTCTCATGAAAAAAAAATATATAAGGACTCATAAGGAATGTCTAAACAACTTTTTTTAACCCAGATTTTTACCACAAACACCTTGTGTTAATGTGTATAAAATGTATGAATGCCTTATTGTGATGTAAAAAATTTTAAAAAAATTTGGGCCATTGATAGAACATGGCCCACATTGGATAAATTTTACTATTCTCATTTTCATAAGTGAAAAAAATAGATATTTTAAAAGCTTATAAAAAATTTGAAACAAAATTATTTCATATGACATTAAAAAAAGATGAAATGTAAGACATGCCTTGAGAAGAGTGAAAAAAAAAAGTGAATTTGAGAATCTTTGGAATGAGTCTTTAAGGTTTAAGTGGGTACTTCAATCATGCTTGGACCCAACTAGAAGCATATATATATAATTTGTAAGAAATTAACATGCAATGTGTCATCATACCATACATTTAAAATTATGAAAACTATGTGAAAATTTGATAATTAGCAATGTGATTTGTGGGTGAAAAAGTTTAGTCTCAAATTATGTAGGTGTCCATTTTTTTGAAAGTTCCCAATAGCAAAGAATTCCAAACTCACAAATGTTTTTGGATACAAAATGCAATGTCTTGAGCACATGGTCAAATGTTTTGTTTTTGAAACTTATGACCAATTCATCATGAAATGTAGGACCCAAGCACTTGAGAAATTATAAAATTATTACAAAACATATAGTTAAAAATTTAGTCCCCAAAAAAACACCCATTGTTCATACATGGTACCCAAAACATGCAAAAGGAAGCCTAGCTCTTGCTTTTGAGCAACTTTTATTGAACCAATAATATGGACTGTAACAACACCTTCTGCGACACTGGCATTTAAAACCCTTTTAGGTTTGTGTGGATTGAAATTTTAAGAAAATTTTGAGAATTGGAAAAACATAATTTCCAACTCGATTTGCACTACTACGTCCTGTGTTCCTACGTGAATGCCCAACACTATGTTCCCACAATTCTTTCCCTTGCCATTAGCTTAGGCCAAAAATGGTGACAAACACAACTAAGAATAGAAATTCTTCCCAATAAATGAGGTGAGGCAACATGCACACACAAAAACCCAGAAACACACAAACTTGGTCTACTATTCAAAAACCATTCATAAATCTCATAGCACAAAAGATGACATTTCTGAGACGCTCTCTAGATGACACCAAACATAAAATTACAAATCATGTTTCACACTGAAAAAGCTTTCAATCAATAAACTGAAAAGTTGAATTTTATAACAAAAATCCGTATCTAACGAATTATGGATTAAGTAAAAGGAGCCATTACAGTTCCATGTATATTTCCATACAGTTTGCTGGTCTTGTTTCATATCTCAGAACGAGAAAAATGCACAGCACTAGTAGATATCATGTCATAGATACTTATTAGTTGCATCTAAGTTCTTCAGATTAAAAATTACTCATTCCATAGTAGGTACAATTGTAACATCAATCGGTCAAATAAGCATTTCCGTGAACTGTTTGCTACAGTAGCATTGATGATCAAAACTTTCCTCATCTTATATTTTTTTTATCAGCACTACTAGTACTTAGAGATCAAAGGAGCACACAATTACTGACCTTGTGGGTATTAGTATTTTCACATTTTAAGATGTAAAATTGCAAAGATCTTTTAGTGGCCTGATAATCCCTCAAGATCATGACTTGATTTTGGTGGTAATATTGTCGGATGTACTGGAGATAGGTGGACACGAGAGAGAGAGAAAGGTACGGACAGATATTGGTTCATTGCCAAATCCTACTTTCAACAAACCCCAGGGTTAATTGCTCAAACTGGCCACCACAAATACAAATCGCCCCAGAGGATCACCCAATGTCTAGTGAAATCACAGAGGTGTGCACAGTTCAATTGAATTTTGCTCAAGATGGAGCACTTCCATGTAAATTCATCACCCTACCAAAGCAATATATATGTATATATATATAGTGTGTGATCTTCACCCCTGCCAAATCCTTGTGAACAAATTAATATCCAACGCAGTTTACAATCACAACAGCACATCCAAACTGCAAACTCTGATGAAGATTTGAGCCAACAGTCATGTACCTGAGAAGCCGAAATTCCGTTCTCAGGTTCATATTTTGTAGTGCAGTACAGCGACAAGCACCTGTTGCTCTTCAGTATCTACCAGCGGGCGCATTAGACGTCCTGTTGACAGAGCTTCCGGATCTGTTGTTCTTATCCCGTTGTACAGCTCCAAACAGCTAAGTTGGGGGTACTCCAGAAGCAGGCTACTTCCAGGCATCTGAATTCTGCAAGAATGGATTCATAGTGCTGATATGTTAACAAATCATCTAGCCGTGTCGTCTGCACAAGTTCATGTTCAATTTCCTTTCGTTTCATACACGTGCAAATCCTGTGATACGTTGCATGCATGTTTACTAGGACGTGCACATGAATCTACCAATTAATGTTCACGAGTTCACCACAGAGAGCTTGCAGCTCACGGTAAGGTGCACGAGATCATGGCACTGAAAAAGACTGAAGTGGTTTCATTACAGAAGTGACAGTGCAGAAGAATAATCAAGTTGTAGAATGGGCTAGATCAAGATGTTGAGGTTGCGATTCACCTGCTGGCTGAAATACGTCGCTGGGTATTCATGTGAGCCCGAATAGGCTTGCTGACGATGTTGTGGCTGCCAGGACGACGTACTGGCGTTGTCGGCATGTTGCTTCTGATCAGTTGGACTTCCAAAAGTACTCTCGTCTGCTCCTTCCTCAGCACTACTACTTGAAGCGGCAAACGTCATACTGTTGCCACCAGCTTCCAATTTAGCTTCTAATTCCCTGTCGTCGTATTGGCCGGGCCTGGCAGCCTGATCCATACCCAACTCGGGAATGGTGAGGTCCTGCTGTCCTAGTCTCTGGTATAACTCCGTTTGCGACCCAACAGGAAAGAAACTGGACGTGCTTGCTCCGCTATTACCTCCCACTCCCCTAACGAATGCACACGATCCAGAAACAAAAAAGAACAATTAACCATACTGTTCATTGAAAACTTCTCCTCAACGCACACAAACATCAAGTCGACGAAAGAGCACGAGATGTATACAACATGGTACGCTGGCGAGGTTCTGTCTATCATTATGGAAGTACGATGATGTGCACCGGAGCAGCTGTAGTTCCTCACAGAGAGACCTAAGAAATTCGGTAGATCATTCAACGATGATGGCTACCTACCTGCTGGACATTTGGGCAAGCATTAGAGACTGATGCTCTATATACTCTTGAAGGGTAGCTGGTTGGTTACGCTCAGGCATATTCCACTGCAAGAAGGAGGTGGGACCTTGTACTGCGCCTGCCAGGACTCCTCCATGCTGCATACCCATCAGCTGCATGTTGCCCATAAACTCGTGCTGAACATTGCAGCACGCTCGTTAGCTCATCTTGTACATTCAAAGATATCATGTTATGGATCATCATTCATTCTCACGTGCACTAATTTTTATAGTGTTCAAATTGAATCTATACAAGAGCACAAAATGATGCAAACAAGCTGGAGCAATCTATGCAGGGTACCTGTCGCTGTATGCCTGATCTGGCGGCAGCTTGAGGCTCACAGGCGCTGTTGACAGCGCTCTACTCAAATCCGATCCACCAGAAACAAACAGTCGGAACTTCAAAAGTGTGTGGTTTATCATGTGTAAATGCAGAGCTTGAAGATGATCAGAGCACTAGTGACAACTAGAGTTTGAGCTAAATATGATCAGCTCGTGTGACCGTACCTTGCGTTGGCGCACTCTTTCAAGAGCCTGTTCTAGTTCTCTCTCCATGTCTACCAGCTGCTGAACGGATGTGACACTTTGAATGAGTTCCTCATCTGCAAGAATTAACCTGCAAATATACCCCACTTCCTTCAGTTACTACACTTGGGTGCTTGCACGTCCTTCACTCCGCAGTAGGCTTCATTGAAAACAACAACCGAAAATGGTGTCCTACCCACTTATGTGGAATCCACGATTCATGCCAAATGGAATGGAATGAATCCAAACTCTAGTGATGGAATACTGGCACATGTCGGGCACCGGCTCCCACGACAAATGAAAATTGTACCTTGTTTGTTGTTGGAGCAATTCTTTCTCGTCTGTTAGTTTCTTCACCCCTTCTTGCAACACACCAACCTCATAATTTTCGCTGCAGAATGGTTCAGATCCCACAGCACATATTATCCCCAGCTGCCCACGATATAACCTTTACGAGAATCGTCTCCCTTCATGTGCAGTAATATTATTCATCATGGATGTCCCCACCACCAGCCTTTGCCAGCACGAGTCCCAATCTCAAAAGATAAAAATTCAAGCAAGTGGAATCGCAAAGTGTAGAACTTTAGACCGCATTTCGAGATCTGCAAGTGCCGGATCATATGGCGTCTGAAGCTGCTCACCTTGATCCAGAAGCAAACTGTTGGTCTAAAGCTGCAAGATCCTTTTCTCCTGCAGCAAGCTTCTTCAGTGACTTGTGTAAATACTGCACAACCAAGCCAGTGGTCGTTTCACAGGATTCAGCTTTATTTTGCAAGAAGGTGCTCTCACATGAACATCCATCACTAGAACATGTCCTAGAGTACGTTGTCAAGCACCAGGTCAGGTCTGGACCACAAGCTTACCTCCATATTCTCGCTCTTTCTGCAAGTTGAATTGGATTCAAGTTTGAGGATGCATGAACGGCAAGAACCACACCAACCCACAAACCCAGTCACCCTGCCTGTTATAGAGAACTTGGCTTGTGACGTTGTGATGAAAAAATAGAAATCCCGCATATGCGTGCACAAACCCTTTCCACATTACCAGTACTACAGCTTGAAAGAATTAGTGCCAGATTCTGTGAAGCACTAGTGCAAACATCTCCCATGAGGTCTAGCTCAAGAAACAATACATGCTTGCTTACATGGAGAATTGGTTCTCAAGAGCATGAATGTGGATCTCAATGAAATTTAGAGAGACAATACTGATGATCTCGGTGCCTGGTCTGTTGCAGTCACTGTAAGAAAGGCTTTGGCCACCTGCGCACCACTATATACGATCCGCTACAACAATTATCTAGATAAACTGAATGCGAGACTCAGTCAAATTAGACGGGAAAGATTTGGAAGAAGAGGATTCCTGATCAATTGTGTGACCCCGAAGAACAAAACACTGCGGGTCCTGCAAGAAGTGCTGCGTACACACCTTTTGTTGCGCTCGTGCAGCGGTAGGTTGGCGAAACGTGCGATAACATCTTCAATGCTGCTCCCCCCCCGCACACCCATCCACCCAACCAGAGCTGGTCGTCAATGACTCACTCAGTCTTCCTAGAGATCTTCAACACCGATCTTCAACAGTGCAGTTTCTTCACACGGTCATATAAAGAAACTTTTCTAGGTCTAATCTCTCCTCTAGCTAGGCTGCAATTGAGGATCAACATATTTCCCAACGTTTCTGGTTACATTGTTACGCAAGATGATTGCAGTCTGTGTGAGCGAGCTCTCCTCTAGAGTTCAAGTGCTTCAGAATCACCACCAAAAATCTTCTCCATGGATCATATATGCTTGAACATTGACGAAATCCACAAGTGAACTTTCAGGCGGAAGCAGCGAACCTACAATTACAATACTGCGTGAGCTTTCCAGAGGGCGAGAACATGATGAGGCCAACGTCAATGTCACACAGCACCGACAGCTCGTACGCCTTCTTGATTAGCCCACTGCGTCGCTTGGAGTACGTCACCTGCCTGTTGGTCGGATTCTCGATCTTCTTGATCTCCAGCTTCACCCTTCCCATGGCCGCTAGCCGCCGCCGTTGCTGCTGCATACATGAGATCAGACTGTAGTGATCAACATCTTCTCTATCTTTCTTGCGCCTTCCTTATACTTAACGTCGTTCTTGCAACAAGTTGGAAATGGCTCATTCTATGTACATATCACAAGAGAGGAAGGAGACCTCAAGACCCGGTCACCAGCCATAGGAAGACATGCAAAAAAATTATGGCCCGATCGAGAGCCATGATCTGATCCTGAGGAATGCAGTAAGAGCATGTTCAGAGTAGTTGCTGAGCACTAGGACCAGATCTGCTTCTTTGTTACATGGCAAGACCGATGCATGTGAAATCGGTGATCTCTGGAAGCACCATGTCCACACGTCCGCACAAGACGCGGTAGTTGTGCATATCCTGCAGTACAGGCTTCGAGAAAACTAGGCATGTAATCTCTCCGCGAACTTGAAAATGCATTGTATTGTACATTCAAGAGACTTGGAACTGCTCTAGGAGTCGATGAGCAGAAAGCGTAATCAATATTAAGCTGACCGTTTGAAGTAAGGTGTTGTCCGGGCGACAATCAACTCCACGTTGAAATCTGAGACTGCAGAATTCGTGGAGTCAAACTCTCCGTTCTCGAAGAAAGCAAGAACAAGATCAGCGAAACTCTCTAGATCCATACAAACATACAACTGCAGTCTTGACACCTGACGTCACAAACCTGGATCTCTGGACAAACTTTTTCAACGCAGGATCTGCCTCCTTCAGAACGTTTGAAAAAAGATTGAGTAAGAAGAGGACAACATCATGAGATTCGTGAACCGCATATTGCCATGATGACGGCGCAGCGAAGGATCATCATCGTCATGACAAAGACGAACAACATGACTGCTATTGTCCTGAGATTCAGACCCCAAGTATGTAATAACCTGCCATACAGTAACATACTTAAGGCTCTCTCTCAAGCTGTTGACAAGGAACAAACCAAAAGGAGTAGAAGTACTGCACCGCTGCCGCCGCGATAACCACGACCTCTGTCCCTGCCCCTGAGGCTGTCTATGTCTCTCTCTGCGTCCCTGGCGCGCGATGTATGTGTAGATGGTTTTCTTTCCTCCCTGACGTCGTCGGTCGTCGGCAATAACTACCACCGCGCTTAAATCAGCGACTTCAAAAAATTTCACCGAGTCGTCGTCGTCGACAAGATGATGATGCTCTCAGCAGTCATATGTCCACTACAGTTGCTTATCCAAGATGATGTTCCTCTCGTCATGAGAATAGACCAAACTCTTGCAAGCAACAACCAGGGGGTGCAGTGGAAGCAAATAGAGGAAGCTTGAACGGAAGAAGAAGAAGAAGAAGAAGACGAGGAAGAAGAAGAAGAAGACAAGGAGAAGGAGGAAGAAGATGAGGTTCCAAAGACAGCCAAGCTTTGGCGCCAGCGAGGAAGAGGAGCCAGCGAGGAAGAGGAGGAAACAAAAGGGAGGAAAAAAACAAACTCCCCCTCCCCAAAAAAAGGCCTAAGTTTTTTTTCAACGAGTGAGACAACGAGCCTAGTAATAATGTTTACAGCAGCCCTATGCAGGATTTAAGTGTCGGGTAAAGCCCCTGGAGGGGTGCTTTAAAGAAATAAGGGGACACAAGGTGGGAGCCAAGGAAGCCCTGAATTTCTGTAAAGCTCCCATCTGTGGGCTTTCACACAACGTAAAATTTAAGTGTGGCTTTTTTTTTTTTTTAATAAACTTTTTTTCTCATGATACCTGACGAGTACCCATCTGGTAATATCAGAAAAAATTTAAATGGTCATGAGCTTTATAAAAATGGAAAGCTCACTTCCGTTTTTGTAAAGACCGATGGCAGTAATCCCGTTTTTGTAAAATCCGATGGCCGTAATATGCTTTGTAAGAGTATCTCCAGATACTCTACACAAAAATCTGGCTAGGTTTTTACTGTATCCTAAAGACCTGCTCCTATTCCTTTTGGTGTAATTTGGCCTTTGATGAACCAGCACCCACTTTGGGACCACGATAAGAATCCCAAAACTCATTTAAATTATTTCTAAATATATTAGAAATTAGCTCAGACTAAATCAGGGTCTCCAAATTCAAATTAAACAATTTTTGGAATTAATATGACCACTAAGAAGCCTCACTCGAAAAGGTCAAGGTACACCAGCATGGGTGCTAGTTCACTCTGGCCATTAATTAGAGGATATCTTACCCAGTGTCATTTTTTCCCTTGGCTGTTCGATGTAGGGCAGGGGGCGGAGTTTTAGAACATTTTTCAAAATGCCCTTCCTTTTTTACTTGTTTTCCTGTAACTCAAAACAGAAACACTAATTGGAGCAGGTTTTTTAACACTCTGTAAAGCCCTCAGCTGAGGGTTGGGCCCACTCTCGGCGTTGTCTCGTGCGGTCACTTATTCTCATAAAGCTGACCATCTCGGGCTTTACCCTACACCAATTTCATTCATTCAAATTCCATTCAACATGACCGATTTTGGCCAGCTAGATTCAAATGCCTCTCTTCTTGTTTTTCTTCCTCTTGTTGTTCTCTTATCTCCAGGCCTCTTGAAGTAGGAACTTGGTCATAATGAGAATTGAGATGATTATTTGCATCCATGAAGAGAGCTAACTATTGTTTTTTCATTCAAGAAGTGATTTATTATGGAATTGATGGCCCAATTATGAGAGACGACATTGGTACCAGTTTGGCAATTGGGATTTAGGCAAGTTCAAGTCTAGATTATAATTTAGGTTTTAGACTTTTTGGATCAAAGGTTTTGAGTTTTGTTGAAATTGTTACTGAAACCTAATTGAGCAAGTGACTTTGTTTTCAAAATGAAATTAGAATCTGAATTGGGATGTTGTTCTGTTTTCGATAAACAGATAATTTTTTTTAGTTAATAAAAAAAAGTTTGTCCTATATTTTAGGCAAGTTATTGCATGTGATTAGTTCTACATAAATTATATTACATAATTTTTGTTTTGAACTATGTGCATTAATTGAAAAAAAATAAAATTTAATACCTTGACAGCTTCAGCACAAAATATATATTTTTGAAAATACTGAAATTTTCAAAAAAGAATTCAAATAACATTTTTTTGAACAATATTTTTAATATGCAGGGATTTTATTTTATTTTAAACGAAACCTTCAAATTAATGAATTATGTGGCATGCATGTGCTGAAGACACCCCTGTACTACATTACTACACACAAGTAAATTATTTCATTATATGTAATGGAGGTGTGAAACTGAACTTGGTCTTAAGCTAAACCGGTTTTAAGTTCGCTCTGAAAATGACCAAAACCGAAAGTTGTGGAGCTCCAAAAGAATAGGTCTCAAAATGCATGCAATGGGAGGTCTCATCCAAAACCAAAATAGAGTTAGAGCTGGCACCAAAGGTTCCTTTTGAAATCAAGCATCGGACAACTATGGTTGGAACTTGGTACTTTCTTCTGTGAGCAGTTGGTTGCTAATTAAATGAGGGCTGGAAGTTAGTATGTGTAACTCATGACCTGATTATAACCGATCAGGGGGTCCAGATTCTCATTATGGTGGATTACAATTGTAAGCTATATTGTTGGCCAGGGCAAATTGACCCTCACATGGGGATCACAGTAGAAACCCCAAAACCCATTTAAATTGCTTATAAATATTCTAAATATTTGTAAATATCATCTCCTTACGCTAAATCAGGGTCCTTGAGTCCAAATCTTTAATTTTTGCGGCCTAATATGGCCATTTAAATGGGTTTTGAGGTTTTTACCATGATCCCAATGTGAGGGTCAATTTGCCTTGGCCCATATTGTTAGGCAATTACCCAGTTTGACTGGTTAGACTCATTGGTTTCAATTCCAGTTAGTAAAAAGTGAATTGGAATCACATTTGATTTTTGGAATTGGGAATCAAACTGGGTCTAAAACTGGATTTGGTTATGGAATTGGAATTGAACTGGGACTCGATTTTGAAACTGGAATCAATTTTATTTTTTTTAAATATTGGCTTTTGGAGAAAAAATCTGAGACCAGGAGTTCATTAACAGTTAATTGTCAATTTCAGACCAAGTTACCCAGAATCCAAACTAGGTCTGATTTCCAGAACCAAAACCTGAATTATTATTTTGTCATGAACCAGACCAGAACCAGACCCGGGGTTCCAACCTGGGGTTCCAATTTTTTTGGGTAAAACTGGAACTAGAACCATTCTATGTTTTCTTTAATGAATGGGAACCAGAGGTTCTTCATAAAAATCAAGAACTGCCAAAAACTGTATGTAAACTCCCTGTCAGGGCTACCAGGATATAGGTAGTTTACAAGTATAACTTGGAAACTGGGGAGCTTTACCAAAACAAATTTGAAACTAGTAGCAAACACAAAAGCCAACTATCAAGGGGTTTCACAATGGTAACAGTGCATTAAGAGTATAATCCCCCCACCCCTCTCTCCGGAAAGTGATCGGAACTGACAAAACAACAATACATTTTTATGTATCCTGGAATGGTTGAGACTCGGCGCATCGAATTACACAGATGCAGCTGGAGCTCACAGGCTGAGTCCAGTAGGCGGAAGAATCAGTGAGTTTGTTGTGTGTGAAAGTTGCCAAATTTTTGACCTCATAAAATAAAGAGAAACTGCTCTTTGTGAATTTCTCCCAAAACATAAAACTCTTGGGTATCAAAAGTTTTATATTTTGCACTTGTTTGGAACAAGCTTGTCATGTGGTAATAACTCTGGCCTTTATGGCAGGTTCATACTTTGAACCAAAAACATCACTTATTGAAGAACAACTCATCTAGATGCATGCACTTCTACCAAACATGCCCATCCATTGTATGCACACATTATATTCTAGAAGTCTCTCACATTGGGTCAAGTTTTAGCCAAATTGTTTTGCCCACATCACCAATGGATGGTCTCTTGACTACAAGCAGAGCCACCAAACACAGCTTCAAGTTTCTTATCTAGCACATATTTGGAAAGAAAGAGTAAACTCTTGGAGCACACTTTTGCAAAGAAGTAACACATTTCAAATTTCAACATAAAGCCCACACTTTTTTTAGCAAAGAAAGAGACACATAAATTAACCGAGGTCAGGGGGAGTGCAAGATGGACTCCAAGATGGGGCCAATTTTAGTCATTTAATCATTAATATGTACAAAATGGATGCCCTAAACATGCACCAAAAGTATGTGTGTTCACCTACAAAGCCACTGGTCTGGGGTGTAATGCCCTGCTGTCAGGTTACTACCAGTGTTGGCCAATTTTTTGGATTTTACAAGACTCATCAAGTTTGGGTCAAGTTTTTTCCAAAATGGAAGATGTTCTGGTTATGGGTCTATGAAATATTCTCAAAAATTAAAACCCCATTGGTTTCAGAGTTGAGCCTAGTTTTGTGACCAATGGTTTCAGGTTGGACAAGTTCAGCTTTTATAAGAACCTTGGGTTTTGGGTTGGTTTTATCTTATCCATGGGGATGGTTCAAAACTTAATTTTTAAGTGGTTTTGATTTTTTTGGATTTTGGTGTTTTTAAAGTGTTTTCATCAAGCTCCCTTAATTTCTCAGTGGGTTCCCAGAGTTCCCAAAATGTTCTTAAAAGAAATGTTATGGAGATATAGTGTGTATTGTGTGATTCATATTAATTAGTCAAGGCAGGGGACATATAAAGTGTTCTTTTTTCAACGAGCCTCTTTGATCAACCCATCACCAAACAAAAACCACAAACTTTTGGCACTCCCCAAATAAAAATTAAAGCTTAGGGTTGAAATGGAAATGTGGCTAAATTTTTAGCTCAATGTTTTGATGGAAATTGCCATAATGCAACATGGAGAAACCCAACATAAAATGGCTGTACGATAAAGACAAGAAACAACAGAAGATCCAAAAACTACTTCTACTAAGAATGGAAAGGGGTTGAACCCTAATCCTTCTGGATCCTACCCATTACAACCTAGCTCTGAACTGCACAACCCACTCAAATTAGAACCAAACCTCCAAACCCACATGTTAGCCTATCCCAATGCAAAAAATTCCAATGGTTGAATTCAAAAGCAACATAACCTAATATCAGGCATATAATTTGAAGAACTTTAAAGGAATTGGAACATAAAATTTGTTTTTTCCGACATGCATGTGCAAACTTGATGAATATATGAACTACTTCTAACATGGGCATGATGCACATCAACCCCATTACCAACTCAATGTCACAAAGGTTTTTCTTTGTTGCCACCACACATTATTTAAATTGTTGTTCATGTGAACCACTAGGGTTTTGTACTTAATAAACATTCTTTTCACTAGGGACAACATGGAAATGCACCTAATTTTTACATTGCACAACAATTTCAAACCTTTAATTTCAAAAAGGTTGACAAGGCTACTATGTTCAAGATGTTTTTTTGGTGAAGAAGAATAATGTGTGCAAGTGGTTTATAACAAGCCCTAAAGCTTAACAACCAAGATCTAATTCAAAAGGTCTACACCACCAAGTTGGTGTGATGTGCCATGTAGTGCATTCCAATTATGAATGGTGGCGATTTAAACTTGAATTATGTAATAACACCAATTGGCATGCCTGTGAACATTACAACCCCATCAATCCAAAACATGTAAGCTTCCTAACAACCTATTTTGCTATCAAGGCCCCATATTCCATTAGTGACCTAAATATCAACTGGGTGCAATTATCAATAGTACCTTTATAAAACAACCTTTCAAGATTCAACAATAGTGGCACCCACTTAAAGCCATCAACAGTGTATGAATGCACACTACACCAAGATTGATTCTCAATTGTGATTACTTTATCATGGTTAACAATAATGTACTTAGCCTTTTGGATAACAATTTAATTTTGTGGATTGCATGATAATGCAATGCATTGTTTCAACCATCTTTCTAATGCTTGTGAAGTGTGTTCTTCACCTTCAAGAAATCAAATGACATTTTCATGCTCTCGAAATCAATGATAAGTTGACAAAATTTCAAAAATCAAAATATGGCAACATATTACAAAAACTTTTGCTTCTTTTCACCAACCAAACCTCCAACACACACCATGTTTACAACATAATTTTGATCTTTGTTAACAAACAAGTGTTTGTTCTTAACATGTTGGCTTTCTATGGACATGATGTATTGCCCCACAACATACCCAAGGCATGCAACTCTACATTTTTGCTTCCTTGTATGTTTTTGTAGACTGCGTTTCAACACCAACAAATTTTCCCTTCCATCAATCTAATTGCATACTTTGCAACAGACTAGGGTGAATGCAAGAATGAGTGGAACAATATTTGGATTTTTTGGAAAAAATTGTAGAGTGCTTGTCATTCTAACGATGATATTTAATAGGTTTTTTTTTTAAAAAAAATTATAAAGTGAGAGTTAAGGATACCAACTTGAATATGTATCTATTCCATTTATTAAAATTTCATAATTAAGAAAGACACAAGAGATATGGACTTTCAAAGTCGAACATTTGGATTATAATCTTGACAATAGTTTTTTATATGGACTTTCAAATGGTTCGATTATTTATGATGTTTTGGTTAGGGATTTGATTTTGGTTAAATAACATATTAAAAACTAATTTTGAATTTTTTTTGCATAATGGCATTTGTTAGATTTTACTTATGGACTTTTTAAAAACTAAAAAATAGGGTTTTTTCAAATTTTTATAAAATATTAGAAAAAAAAATTGATTATTTTTGTGTACATGTGTTAAGAAAAGGACCTTCTAATTGGGTTTTAGATTTAAGGGAAAAAATGCCCAAGGAACCAATGGAAGACCTTTGTAATTTAATTTAACCCACAAAAATTACCTTATTTTAGACTAAAAAATGGTAATTTCTTATAAGCCTCTTGGGATTTTTGCACCCACCCCACTATGCTCAACTTGCCATTGCACCCCACCACAACTTTTACCCATGGTAACTTTGCAACCCAAACCTCTCTAAACTAGTAATTTAATTCCCATTCAAGTTTCCAAATCAATGATTATAAAAAGATCATGGTTTTTATCAACACCTTCAAGCAACAACACCATCGTTGAGTTAATTAACAAAGCATGGAGTGAGTGGTCACAAGCAAGTTATGATTCAACGATACAATCTCAATAACAATAAGCACACCTACATTATAAAAAAAATTATTTGAAACCAACCTATGGTTGTAATGGAATCATGCTGTAGCAACTTAGGAAATGCATAAAATGAAACGAAAACACAAAAAATGAAAAAAAAAAAAAAAAAAAAAAAAAAAAAAAAAAAATATTAAAAAAAAAAAAAAAAAAAAAAAAAAAAAAAAAAA
>Ga0116231_10001320_pt1 | contig 50212 bp, 31 predicted proteins | sample S1TSphgellanicum_2_FD_89695 | JGI IMG/M metagenome (GOLD analysis project Ga0116231, IMG submission 89695) | Host-associated microbial communities from peat moss isolated from Minnesota, USA - S1T2_Fd - Sphagnum magellanicum MG | ecosystem: Host-associated > Plants > Peat moss > Unclassified...
AAAACGCGGTGGGGGGCCGGTGGTAAGTAGCGTGCGAGGGGAGGGGGAGGAGGGGTGAGGGGGAGGGGGGGGTGCCAAAGGGGTAGAATCAAAATCAAACAAAGTTGAAAACATGCCCATAACTAAGGACAAGGCTATTGCTTGTGCTTACACTTGCAAAAGGTGTTTCGCTTGAAGTTCCTCCTAATTAAAAAAAATAAATCGTTAAAAGCACGTCATAGGGTCTTTATGTTCAGCTTCACCCCCACAAGGGCAAAGAGAAAGACACCATTGAAGGAATAATAAAAATAAGTGCCAAGTTGCCACATCAAATGGATCACATGTTAAGCGGTCAAAAGGGAGGTGGAACACATGCTGCACCTTTCGCCAAAGAACAAAAAGGATATGCAAGTACAAACACGATCAGGGAAGGCCCAAATGGAAAACATATAAAGGATTTAATGCCAAAACCCATGCCCATGCCATTAGGGGCAGAAAGGGGGTAAAGAAGAGATAATTTTTTTAAAAAAACCACCTAGAAGGAAAATTTGATAAGCTTGACAATGCTTTTGATGTTGAACCATGCCACATTGGGAAAATAAAGCTCCACAAGTGGAACATGGAAGGTTGTGAAAAGCTACACCCACACCCCCAAGGGACAATGAAACACCAAAAGGGCCATGAGTCACTTGAAGAACTGAATTGGAACGAGGCCCAATAACTAAAGAAGGAAGGGCCTCCATTAGACCGAAGGGAAAGAGAGAAGAATGAAATATTGAAAAAAGAAAGAAATAACAAGAAGAAAAGAAGAAGGAAGAGAAGCCACACAAAAATAAAAGAAAAGAAGGGAAAATGAAAGGGAAAAAAAAAGAAAAAACAACATAGGAAAAAAAAACAAGAAAAAGAAAGAAAGAAAGGAAAAGCCAAAAGAAACAAACAAACCCAAAAAAAAGAAGAAGGAAAAGGAGCTTGAATGAAAAAAAGAAAACCATGTACTTCATTCTAGAAAGAAACAAAAAAAGAAGAAATAGGAAAAAAAACTTGGAAAAAAAAAACGTACCTTAGGTCGTCATGCTATTCCCACATGTCGACCTTTTTCTTGCCATTGCTAGGACACTTTTCTGACATGTTAACACGCTTGTCGCCATTGCTAGAACTAAAATTGTTGCCCTTTTTACCCCCTACCCCTTTTGCATTCTCGCACCTTCCACTTCCATGTCTACCTCAAAAGTAGCCCCACAATTGCCTCCTTTCTCTCTCTCACACTCTCTCGAAATGGCTGAAGCTTATTTGCCCAACTGAAAAAAAGAAAAGGAGGAAGAGGCACGCTCAAATCTTATGGCCAAGTTTTAAAATCTTCATGGTAATAGGTAGACACAATAATCAACGATGGTGTGCACATGATGATCATGAAAATTAAAGATTGTAAACCAAGAAAACAAGTACCAAGAAACCTCCCTCTCTTTCCCCTTCTCAAAATCATATGCATTGGTTGCCTTATGCAAATTGCCACCTGACATTCATATGAGATTTTGTCATGCAAGAACTTGTAGGTACACTGAACAAAAGCAACTCATTTGCATTGTAGAAAACTCTACATCTTGGCTATGGTCTTCCGACTTCCCTCCTAAACTCTCTACTGCTATTGCTACCCAAAGGGATGACAAAACACCAAAAAGACCACAAATCACTCGAGGAGCCAAACTGATCGAGAACCCAAAACCGAAATGAAAATGATCATTTATTCAACAAGTCGTACTAGGCACAACACCATCAAAATGGTTAATTCTAAACATTTTGTCATATGGACCTCTATTGGTGTGTTCAACAAAGACAATATGTGCACAATTGGTACATATCATTTGGAAAGGAACAACAACAGAGCTACAGAGCTAGGCTGTATAAATTACCCCATGAGCCTGGTGGCTTCAGTGAACCAACACCCACCACACCATTCACATGATGCTTGTTATTACTGAGTTGTGTTTGATCCTTTGCGGAGTTAATATTTGGTTTCACCTTGATAATCAATTCTGTAAGAAATAGGTTTCATATATAGGTAGGTAGGTAAGAAAATAGGTAATCACTAGGTAAGAAAATGGTTTACATAGAGGTAAGGCTGTTTTTATTACTTACCTACTAACGACTTGCTTGTGGGTTGTTAGTATGTAGGTAAAAAAAAAATCAACTGAACTAACCACCATGGTTAGTTAGGGAAATGTAAACATCTTCCCCCCAAGAAGCTTTGTCCAACACATTTTCAAGCTTGTCTTTTTATGTCTTTTTGCGTTCTACATGGCTCTATGTGAAATTGTTCTGCATGGTTTCACATGTTTTTTGCAATTTTATTTTATTTTATTGTTTTGCATGTTTGGCATTGTATGCCAATCTCACACCCAACACCTTTTAACAAACACCCAACATATCGACCATCATCATAGATTTCAACTTTGAACAATTGCAATACTATCTTTTATTAACATTAAAATATCAAAATCCAACCAATCAAATTTTGTGATAAAGCCATGTGACTTTGCGCAAGGTTGAACACAATTAATTGCCTTTTGTGATGGATAAAGGAAATTTGAGGGGTGTTTATCATCTTTTGTGGGAAGGGAGGGAGTGGGGCAGGTAGCGAGGAAATCCTCAAAACAAGAGACCTAAGACAAGATGATAGTAAGTCCGACATGGGCTTACATGGGCTTATAAGTAATAAGGTGAGTGTTATCATGAACCTAAACATCTAAACATATGTAGACCACAAAGCTTGGGAGGGGCAGGGTTTTTTATGTCTATCCTTAAGATCCTTAGTGTTGGGAGGGATCATACACCTTCAAAAGTGTAAAATCTCTCCTCTTTTCACAATGTGGATCAAGTGTCATGGTGGGCTTTACTTTACATTCCATTACATTATGATACATACATCTAGTGGCTACAATAATGGTGGATGATGGGAAACAACAATGGAGTATATGGCTACCAATTTGGTTGGAAGTTGGAACCACAACCACCCGGGTGACAAGCTTTAATTTAACATGCCCCCCATGCTACATGTCTAGGCTTTTCAACCATGAACATCCATCATCTGATGCATGGGCCCAAGAATGTATTTCCATTTGTGGGTCTATGAGACAAAAAAATTGTGGATATAACCATTTAAAATAATAATTTTATCATTGGTAGTGATTGTATAAAAAATTTAGTAGTCTCAATAAAGTCTGTTGGGTGTTTGTTTTTTAAACTAACGGAATTTTGTGCTTATGAGCAAAGTTGTTTGTTGATTTTCTAGCCTTTTGTGTTGTATATCACCCATTAAGTTCCTTGTGAGGTGAGGTGAGGTTATGTGGATTGTTTTGTATAAATTCAGTTTAAAATATTTTGTCCAATGTAAGTGAATTCACATTGTGTGATGAAAGACCTAATTTTAAAGATCTATCTAGATTGATTTGGTTTAAACTTTGTGTCTTCAACTACAATTTTTTTGCAAAGTAGGGTTAATATGAAATTGTGAAATGGTAAATTATACCTTAGCACTAGTCATGCATGTGAGTAAAAGGACAATTTTGTCATTAAAATGAACAAATTTGAAGACTATTATTTGGACAATAACAATATGACATTTGAATCTCATTCAACAAATTTAACAAACACAATTTAAAAAATAAAATGATAGGGTTTATCTTGCACAAACGTTACCATGTCTCGAAATTTTAGAATCTCGCTGAAAATTGTAAGTAAATTTTAAGATCTCAACCATTTTGTCACTTAATTTAACTGAATGTCCCACTAAAATCCAAATATTTAAATTACTTTTTAGCATCCGATTTAAGGGGTGTACAACTAAGTCTTGCAAAGTTCAAATTTGGGCAATATTGATAATGAATAATGAATAAGGACAATGTTGCCTATGAACCATCTTTCAAGCCTCTATGAATGGCCTTTCAACCCCCTATGAACCTTTGAACCTCCCATGAACAATGTGGCCCTGCCTGGCACTATACCAAAAGGAGTTGGGAGTTAGTGCCAAGGATGAGCCATGGTGTAGTTAGTCTACCTAAGACTTGGTATAGGGGACACACTAGGTAAATCCCAATTTGAACTCCAAACTTCAGCTCCCGAAGCTGAAAATACCCTTGATTAATTAAACACCAGTGTTAGGCGGTTATCAAAATGGAACCTGATACCCATAGGTTCTCTGGGCCGTTCTTGAGGATACACAACCACTGTTCTTAAACATCAAAAGAACAGCAACAAGATCATATATCAGATTCTTTTGATCTTTAAGATTTGTTAGAATCTGATAATAGAATCTAAAAATCTTTAAGATTTAAAATTTTAGATTTTATAATAAATATATTTATAATTTGAAGATTTTCTAATTCTAAGTTATAGATTTTTCAGAATCTGAAGTTATATATCAGATACATATCCACCATTCTTAAAGATCAAAAGATTACAATTTTATTAAATTTTATTTTCCTGCATGTTCTGTTGTTATTTAATGCTACATCCCTTCTTGGGAAGGGATGCTAGTCAATGATGCAGAAAATTTTTAAAAAAAAACATAAAATCACTGGAACCACACAGGTTATAAAATTCTGGAAATTTTCAAGAAACAGGAACCGGAGGTTCTCATTTCCAAAATTAACCGGGGACGTGATGTTATTAAAAGAATCAAATAACCGCGCCACAACAACATGGTCAAACTGTAAACACCATAAGCTGCAAAAAAATGCACCTGCAACCCTAAACCCTAAACCTTTCCTTTAAGGAAAGGGTGCAACCCTAACCCTAAACCTTTCCTAAACCTAACCCTAAACCTTTCCTTTACGGAAGAGTGTGAGTATGGTATTGTATAAGGAAGAAAGGTTGTCAGTATCTGAATCAATTCCAGCCAGCATCAAGAGTGGGGTTTCTGCAAGGGGATTGCTTGCACATGTGGTATATTGGGTTGGGGAGTGAGTTGCTAAATTATGTGCTATATGGACTTGTTGGTTGGCATGAAAACCATATGTTTGTTGTCCAACCCGTTCTCTTCGTCAAGTCTCATATGATCTTTGTCGTTACTCGTTACCTCCTCCTCCTCATTGAGGTCCATGTGTTTGTTGTCTTTTCCCTCCTCCTTGTCAAGGTTTATGCTTTATACAAGGACCGACAACAACCCTTTGAGCTTTTTATTATTATTTGGAGGGGAAGTGGTGAAAAGGGGGTGGGGGTAGGGTTGGTCCTTCATATTTGCACTTCTAATTAATAACCTCGTCTCGAAACTGTGCATTTGAAAAGAAAACAGTGGGGTGGGAAAGGGTGGAAATATATGCCAGTGGAAAAAAGGAAGCAAGAAAAGGAAGGGTGGGAAGGCCTGAAAAAACAAAGGAATGAAGATTGTTGAACAAGGGGTGTGTCATCTCACTGTGACCTTGCCATTTACATTAACAAGCATCTTAAGGCAAAAGAAGAATTATGGAAAATTCAAATATTTCACCATGCAAAAATATAATCTTTAAAAAAAAAAGCCCTCCAAAAAAACCCAAGTCCTTCAAGATATCATAACTCCATAACTAATCTCAAGTTTCAACACAAGCCAAAATATCATCTTTCAAAAATCCTCATATAAAAATAGGCCAACTACCTAGAGGCCAGAATCCCTTCAGCTACTGTACTCTATAATGAATCTAAAACACAATAATATCCTTTGCCTTGGTAGGCAAGGCCAACAAATGAGATTCAAGAATAGGTAGGCATGAATTGAGAAGATACTAAACATATATCAAATGAAATAAAACATTGTTTATTGGATGAAGTTGATCATGAAGATGCATTTTCTATACTCCAAACATACATACTTACTTACTTACTAGCCTAGATAGTGGGAGGGGGCAGTAAGACGGTTTAGGAATTACAAGGGGGGAAAGGAGGGAACTCACGTGCAAGAGAGCACGAGAAAGGGGCCATCATCGTGGTGAAGAGGCTGCCAATGGGTCCAAGAGAAACCGTTGTCTGTCAAAAGGTTGGGAATTATTGCAAGGGTCGTTTTTTTTGGGTTGCAACTTGCTAGATATAAAGCTTGCTGGGTGGGTCCAGGCGGAGCAGTTTTTCAAGGTTGGTTTTTGTCTTCACCTGTCATGCTTGTGAAATAGGCAAAAGCTGGACTACAGATTGTGCAAGTCTAGAGGTTTTGAAGCTTTATTATTAAGTACTATGTTTCAGGAATGCGCAATGCTACCATATGGGCTTCTTGCATTGCTTTGCTTACGGCTTCTTCTTGCATTTCTTGCATGCTTTGTTTCCACATAGGTCATGCTTTCCTATTTTCCAAGTTGGTTCAGGGACACTGAAGCTAACAAGTTATTGCCTGGGGGAAGAAGAAAATCAACAATAAATTTGTATTAGTGACCTTTGAAGTGACGGAAGGTGTTCATATTACCCGTAGCATGCAAACTATAATACAATTCTTTGACTCTAACTTAGCCAAGGAGCTGGCTGGCTTGGACTGTAAGCCTCTTTCCTATTATGCTTTTAAGTAGTGGCTCCTAAGAGACGGGTGTTCACATGGTGTTCATTGGGGCTAAGTGGTTTTTTTAGGGGCAATTTTTTTGGGATTTTATTTGACCTGAAAAGTATGATTTCAACACATATAAAGGAATTTTTTTTGGGTGAAAAACATAGCCACACTTTTTATTATCAAATATCGATTTCTTTCGAATCCACCCAATGTCTATCTACAAACAAGTTTCAATAGGTAGCCAAAATATAAAAGGATTCCTAATTTTTGAAAAAAAAAAAAAAAAACTTTCATTATTTATTCTAAAGCCAAATTTGTCAATATTTTCAGGATATATTATTTTTCAAAATTCCTAACTACTTTAGAGCTATCTGTTATGAATTGACCGTTAATTACCTACCATACCATCTTCAATGTCCATACAAGTGATTGTACCTTTGCATTCAGTTACTGGATCTACAACTACATCACTCACTTACTATACTAACTGGCATCTAGAACTATCCTTTCCTTTTTACCTGCCTTCCTTTCCAAAACACAATCAATATATTAATTCACTTGGTCTGTCTGTGACAGTGACTCCGGACGGACAATGGCCACGGACAGTTGTTTGAAAAGAAAAGTTTTTTTTGAAAAAACCAAAAACATCAACCAAACATTGTTAAAATAACACACCTGTGCATTATGCACAGGGTTCACACTAGTACAAAAAGACCCAAATAGGTACTGGGTATCTCTGGTAGGTCAGCTTAGGACTGGAGGGTTTGGCACCCAACAACGTTTAGTGGCACTTTGTCAAATTAGCACAACAGATTGAAGGCAGTGATAAATAGTAGTATATTATAACATGTCCAGTTCAACTGGTTGCTTGTTCAATGATTCATCACTGGGCCACAAACAAACCTTTAACTTCAACCCTAAACGCCTGATAAGCCAAAGCTGGGCTTTCTGGGAATTTCACTTTTGTGCCCAAAGCCTGTACAAAAGTGGGTTTAGTGGGCCTGGGTTTGTGTGCCATTCATTCATTCATTCGGAGTCCAAGTCTAGTGTTTAAACAATAAAATAAAAATGAATAGTAAGTAAGTAACACAGGTTCAATGACCCCTGAATCAGCTTGAAAATGGAAACCCAACAACATTTTGTCCTGATTTGTGTGGTATTTGTTGTTTGATTTCACTCTTTGCTTGTCCCTAGAGAGCTGCAACAATAAGGGAACGTGTTTTGTTTGGTGTGTTGAATTGAGGTTGAAATGTTTGATAAATGGCTTTACGGAGGAGCACGTGCTTACCGTCATATGATTGTCAATTAAAAGTGTTAAGATCTCGTCATTTGCCAAGCCATTGAGCCTCCAATTGTTTTTGTCACAACACACGCAAGAAGTGCACTTCAAATCCAAGAGTTGGTTATTCAACTAATGCATGCATGTATCAGTTCTTAAATGTGGGGATGATTCTAGGGTTGGGTTCAAGGCTGGTGCACTTCCCCCATATACTTCGGTTCACTAATCCTTTCCATCTTTATTCCCTTTTCTTTTTCCCCTCTCTGGCCACCTATCTCTTCATTTTCCCCCTACCTGCTTTGTCCTTGGCCATCCCAAATTGCCCCTCTTTGCCCTTGGGTAATTTATTAAAATTTAGAAAAAAAACATTGACATAAAAGGTGGAAAAAAGTATTGCCTCTTTGCACCATGAACTTTTCCATTCCTTCTCCCAAAAAAAGGGGGGTTGGAAAAAATAAATAAAGATGTAGGTTTAGGGTTTAGGGTTTTTTTTCCAGGGTAAAATATAAAACCCATGACAAGAAGGTCTCTCCCCTAAACAACAAATACTTTTTTTTTCTTGTCCTAATTCATTGTTAGTGGAGACAATGTGCCCGAATTTTTTAATAGCTAGGAAAGACTATGTTTCTGATTGTCCTATAAATATCACTCTACTAGATAGGTATATATTGTTAGGGAAGATGACCCTAAACTTGAAACCTTAAACCCTACATAAACTTATGATCTAGACCCTATGAAAAGGCTCTTAAGATCCACACTAGTTCTAAGGTCAAGTCTAGCTCCGTGTAGACATGTTAGAACCAAACCTAGGCCAACACTAGTTGTAACACACATGTGCCCATTTTATTATTTGTTACAATTTTCAATTCGCAATATAATACCAAGGATTTCATAGTGTGAATTTATAAATCATATGGGTTTGATTGTAGTTTGGACATGTAGATACTAGAGATATAATTTCTTGTAGCATGGGTCCTTTAAACCTTTAAAATTTTGATCTTAATATATTAGATTCACCTTTACCTCTTTATTTGAAGTATATTTTGTGGAGAATTGAAACTTTAAGAACACACAAAGAAAAAAGTAGGATGCACATGATAAAAGTGATGTTAAAAGGTGGCGCATTCAAAAGCTCAAAGTGATGTTACACACAAAATAGATCAAGTAGCTCAATGACAACTAGTGGTGATGGTTTTGCCCAAAAAAAAACATTTTCCAAATTTTCAATGTTATTTTTGAAATAATGAAAAATTGCCATTCAAAATCCATTGCTCGACCTTTTCAAAATATATGAAAAAATTCTAATGATATCAGAGTTGATTTAGTAGGTGTAACTTTAAGTTCCATTAGTAGTTGTCATTTTGGATGACAATTCTTTTGTGACAATTCCACACTAAAGCCTTTTCATATTTACCATTTCCAATCAACACCTTTCAATGATCACATGTGGAAATTGAATTGTTTTGTCTTCTCAAGTGACACCAACACATATTTGAATTCAATTAAGGTCACATCACATTGAGTAAAAAGGATAATTATTTAAAAAATTTCTTTGTGAAATTGATGTGATTTTATGTGTTTTTTTTAATGTGAATGATACACAATTTTTTTTTAATGTTTTAAATAAATGAAGATTGAATTTCATGTTATAAAATTACTAAAAGTGGAATTGATATCATGAAAAATTTATATGATCATAGAATTTTGTTTTAATATTGAAAAATTCAAAGAACAAACAAAAATAGATAAATATTCCAACCTTATGCCAATTTGATTGTCATTATTATTGTGGAACAGCACAAACCCAAGTACACAATGAATAAAATTATTAAATCACCATTTAATTCCATCAAATTTAGTAGCCATGTAATGCACCTTTCATCACTTGTATTGCATGCTAACCTGAACATGATTTATAATATGGCCACACTTAATGTTAAGTAATATTTTTTGTTAGCTTTAACATTATTTTAGTTTAGGGTTTCTTCTAGTTACCATTAATAAGCCATAAATATATTAACTTAACAACAAAATTGTCGGTGCAATTTTTCTTTTTGTTGTGCTCCCTCATTCACTTGTTGTTGTGCCTTGTGATAATAACACTATTTTACTTCTTGATCCAATCTTCTATTACTTTGCAATAATAACATTCTTCTCCTTCTTGCTCCAATTTCTTTTATTGTTTTATGTCCTTTGCAATAGTGCCACTTTTCACCTTCTTGCTTCAATCTTCTAATGCTCTATGTGTTTTGTGATATTGATGTTTTCTACATTCTTGCTCCAATCTTTTTCCATTTTGTGTGCTTTGCAAAAGTGGCACTCCTTGCCTTCTTGATTTTACTAAATGATTTTACAAATTAGTAGATCACAATTGATCAACTCTTACAATGTGTGAAGCTTGTATCTTCAAGTTTGCAAGAAAAGAACACATACTTTGATTTTCAAAATCCACAATAATTTTGGTAACATTGTTATAGTGCTTTGGAAAGCTATCTTGAAAATAAAACATAAATTTAGTTGTAAAAGTTGAATGTAGTTACATTGGATTGCAAAAAATCAAATTGCAATTTTAGTGTAAATGACAACAAGTTGAGTTGTAGTCATAATCAAAGTTGTAGCAAGTTGAAATGCAATCACAATAGAGGTCATAGTGAGTCAAGTTGTACTTGTAAATGTTTGCCATGGCAAACTTGTAATGTAAAGATTGTTGAAGGTGTAACAATTTTTGATTGTGTGATTGTTTATGACACAATGCACAACTTTTTTTTTCAAATTATAACTAATGATTGATCATCTAGCCATTTTTTGGTTCCCCAATTTAACTCTACCTTTGTAGTTCATTTTTGTAAATTTTCAATGACAAATTAACATTTCTTGGTAACTTATCACTTTTTGGACCATTACTTCCATTGCAATTACATCCAATTACATCCATTGTCACCTTGGACACTTAGTAAATTTTAATAATATTTCTACCATTAGCTATGCATGCTTGTATCTTCCCATTTTTTTTGCATTCCTTTAGCACTCCTTTAGTACCAAGTGTGTATGCACCTTTAGTTGTTCATAGGATTTAGGTATTGTAAACGAGTAAGCAGCCCAATATTGAAAAAAACAAAACAAAAAAATTATGATACCTCAACCAATCATAGCTCAATGTTGTTTGATTGGCACACAAACTTAATCATAATATTAGTAGTAATTACAAAAGTCAACCAAGGAAAAATTATGGTTTCACATTGTACCCATTGTCCATACTATGAAAATATGTGCAACCATGACCTTTAACATGCAAAAGAACTTACAAGTGATGATATAGATGCCGAGATTTGCCAACCCTTTAAAAGTTCAAGAATATAAAAAATGTTGATGTTTAGAAAAGGAATATGAAATCATGCATTAAGAAGGTTGATTTGAGTTATGGGTATAGTTGTTCAATTTTTTTTTGTAATGTTCCTTAATGGGTATTATACATATGATTCAAGGTTTCAAAACTTTACATTCTAATTAGAAATAATTGTTGTTCTTTTCTTGGGTGATATGAGGTATTAATTGACACTATTATTGTTGTCGTAAACACATCAATTGTTATTGAACAAGAGCTCCTGATATACGAAAATAAAAGTGCCTTCTCAACCTTTTGTAGTTGAATTGAAGTTCATGAAATGGAGTGGCAATGTAAGCACTAAGCTCCAGAGAACATTCCAATTTTTGGAATGTCCCCCATTATTTTTTTCTTTTTGCCCCATGATACTACTACCCAGTGAGCATTATGATGAACACAAGAAAGAAAATTTGATGCAAGCTTTTTACATACCGTAAAAACCCTTTGGCTTCGAGCTTTCCTGGGGGGCCTCTGGTCACTTTTGTATATTGCGCTCTGGCCATTATTCTGGTAAAGCCCAAGGCGAAACCCTAAAACCTAAAACCCTAAACCTAGCACAAAACTAAAGTCTAAGGCTAACGGCTTGTACGATAACGTGATCTGAATCCTCCCAAATAAGTTTAAACTTGCAATCTTCTTTTGGTTGCCACATTTTGGGGGAGGTGCCATGCCATAACTTGTGGCCCGTTCCGAGTGGATTTTTAAAAAAAGGAAAAAATAACGAACCCAAGTCACTGAAATTAGGCACAACTTATTAGGTCAGGCTAGGTGGGGGGAAGGGTATGAAAGGTGAGCTACCCACAAGCACACCATGAAGGATGAATGGTAAGCAGTCGGGAAACAATTTTCTGTTGGGTTCCAGTTCCCTAGCTAACCATGGTGGTTACCTCAGTTTCTTTTCTTTTTTTTCCTACCTACCTACCTACTAGCAACCCACAAGCAGGTTGCTAGTAGGTAGTTAAAAAACAGCCCTTACCTATGAGTAAACCATCTACTTACTTTAGTGGTTACCTATTTTCTTACCTAATCTACCTATATATAAGACCTATTGCCTACAGAATTGGTTACCAAGGTGAAACCGAAGATTAACTCAGTTTACGTTCATCCACAACTGAACGAAATAATGGGCATCCAGTGGATGGTGTGTGCTGTCGGGTGCTGGTTCACCATGGCCTGAAAGGTGGGCCTTTATCTTATCTCGTGGCTACAAGCCCCCAAATAAACAATAAAATAAAATAAAATAAAATAAAATGGCGGGCTTGTGTCCTCCCCTATGGAGTCCGCCTCTAAGTTTTTTAATAAAAGGAATTTTTTAAAATAATAATAATAATAATAATTGGACTACTTTGAGATCAACTGCCTATTCAGCATGGTAGGAAGTAGGTACCTACCTACCTAGTCATGTAGTGCACACAAGGTTCAATTATGGACTAGGGTCTTAACCTGCTAGAGCACACAGAGTGTTCACGGTGATCAACACGCTTCAGCTGGTTACCGGACATAACCTACCATGAAAAGGGTTTGAGAGCAACATGCTGCAATACTCTTTGGAGTGGATGAAAAGTTACATAATCGTCGTCTTATAAATGGATGAAAAACCATGTAACCCTCCTGTCCAGGGGTGGTGAATAGCAGCAATTTGTGTGCTGAATAAGATAGTAAAGAGGGGAGGAGTCCTTTGGGCTGTTGTTAGAAATGGCACCAACTAACCACCTGAAGGTTATCAGGGAGGTTATATATCATTGAGATATATAATAATTAATCACGGTTCTCAAATAACCAATAATGGTGTAGAAGAACTAACTGCAATGATTTTTGAGAACTGATTGTCATATATATATATATATAACTGCAATTCTTCAACCCAAAAAAAAAATTCTAAAAATCATTCAAATAGACATTAATAAAAGCCATTGGTTAATTTCATGAAACCCATCGGGGTTCTTTTTTTCTTAATTTCTTTCAGAAAACCAACATTGGAAAGTCGTCTATTTCTAAATTTTTTTTTTTAACATCAAAACTTGAGGTTATTTTTAAATCAAATAACCGACCAACACTCATCATTGTTGTTGTTATGGGGTGTACAAATGGCAAAGCTTGGGCTGGAGTCACTGGTGGAAAGTAAGTAACAACGGGTACTTGAAAGTCAGTAGGGAGTGTTCCCTCACTCAGGCAGGGTTCAAGACTCAGATGATTGGCTGGAATGAGGCGGGTATATCCCGGGTATTTAAACCGGATACTCCCTACTGACTTTCAAGTACCCATATGTATATAATTTAATTTAATTTGTTTTTTGGTATGTTTGGTTTTCATAAATTTTATTTGTTTTTGGTGGGGTAGTTGCAAGAGCTTGCCTTCCTTTTTCTTTCTTGGCTGATCTTTTTCTGTCCCTCTCCCTCTCTCTCTTTTCTTTTCCCCTGTATTCTGCCGCCCCCTTCCCCCTACTTCCCTAACGTCTTTGGGTCCCTGTCTTCCCCCATTGTTTCGGTCTGTTTATAGTTCCCGTTTCGGTTCTTCCGCTCCCATGTCCATTTGTGGACGTTGAGTGCTGTCCAAAACCTTCTGTCTCTTATCTTCGTGTGAGAGAGAGAGACACACACACACACACACACACACAGAAAAAGGGAAAGAGAAAGGGGTACTGAGGTTCGTGAAACTGCACTCCTAAAATCTTACCTCGCCAGAAGGGGATAGGGAGGCACAGAGATAGAGTGATTGATTTTGTGTGTTGCCATCTTTTTTTCTTTTTACATTCTGTTCTTGGGTGTGAATTCTATTCTCGATTGAAGAAAAAAATTAGCTCCAATTACACTCTCCTTTTGCCTGCTTGATCCGAAATCTGGGTACTGCGGTGGTTCCCATTCTTTTTGTTTCTGCTTTCTCTGTTTGTGAAGAGAGTTTTTGCCGTTTCTTCTTCAAAGGTTAAATGAGGGAGGCGAAGGCGAACCGTCGCATTTGGTCTCGATCTGACAAAAACAGAGTGCAATTTGGTTCAGAAGTGCGAGAGAACTAGGAGAAGAGGGAGGGAGGGAGGGAGGGAGGTAGGTTTCCTTAGCTCAGAAGAGAGAAACCCCATATATGAGGCAGAGAGGATCCGCAACAACCGGGAATGGCGTTGTTAGTGTCAACAACCAAAACTCAGCAGCAGCAGCAGGGGGTAGAAGAGTTCGACCGCATCAAGGGACCATGGAGCCCTGAGGAAGACGCAGCGTTGCAGCAGCTAGTGGAGAAACACGGAGCTCGCAACTGGTCGCTCATCAGCAAAGGCATACCAGGTAGATCAGGGAAGTCATGCCGTCTGCGATGGTGCAACCAGCTTAGTCCGTTGGTGCAGCATCGACCATTCACCGCGCTGGAAGACTCTACCATCATTCAGGCCCATAAGCTTCACGGCAACAAATGGGCCACCATCGCCAGGAGTCTCCCTGGAAGAACCGACAATGCCATCAAGAACCACTGGAACTCTACTCTCCGTCGTCGCCACCGGATCTCCAACAACGAGGAAGAGGAGGAGGAAATTGTGAGCGCCGATGCAGGTCGCAAACGGAGCAGTAATGAAATCTCCACGGACGGAGGAAGCTTGCAGCAGGAAGAGAGCAGTTGGGAAGTCGATTCACACAGGCTAAAGAAGTTTGGGGAGAGATTCGACGACGATCATGCACAAAGGAACAAGAGGATCAGCTTCAGCGGGCCTGATGATGGCGATGCCCACAGACTGAAGAAACTGAGCTTTGGATCATCCGATGCTGCCACTTCGACCGTGTCCTCCTTGTTACTGCCATCCGACGATGATGATACCCACCAGAAGCTCAAGAAGCCGCCCGCGAACTTTGGCTCCGAGTCCTCCACTCTGATGCGAGCTCCTGCCGTATTCCGACCTGTGCCTCGAGCTTCTGCCTTCAATACCTTCACCCCCTCTCCTTCTCCCCCCTCGTACGTCCATGCTTCTTCTCCAGGCGTTCCGCAGTCAAGTATCGAAAGACACAAGGAGACCTATGACGATCAGGCAGAGACGGGCTCGGATCCAACTACCTCTCTGAGCTTATCGCTTCCAGGAACCGTTCAGAGTTCCCCCCCGCCATCGGAAGCATCAGAGCAAACGCTGGAAAAGGAGCCACCTATGTCCAAAGGCTCAGCGATGATGATGCACAGCCTGATAGATGTCAACAACACGGAAGCTTGCGCGGATCTGATAAGCATGGCGGCGAAATCTGCCGTTGCACAAGCCCTAGCTCCCGTCGTGTTTCCAGCGGCGCAAGGATTCGGCCCCACAAACTGGGCTTCTTCTTCTTCTTCTTCTTCGTCTGTTCCCTTGAGAAGTTGCTACGGCTTGGACGCGGCTGTGAATGCAGCAGGCTTGTTGAACATGATGAGAGATATGGTGGCCAAAGAAGTGCAAGACTACATGACGGCGGCTGCGCGGTCCTCCTGGTCCTGCTTCCCTGCCTTCCACCACGCCATCGCCGGCCATCATGAGCACGGCACGAGCTGCGCTTCCCGCGCGCAGCCGGACTTCCTCGGTGCCATGGCCACAACTGCTCCTCGGAAAGCTTCGTGAGCGGCGCTCGCTACATCCTCATCGATCTTCTTCATCCAAGATTGAGCTGAGCTCTCCCTCCCCCCCCAAAATCATCCTTCGCTTTTTTTCCTTGCTTTTGGGCTCATGAAAGGCTTTTGGATGGGCTTTTGGGGTTTCATGAAAGGCTAGCTCCTCATCCTGTACATACGTGTTGTTGTGATGCACAAGAGCTTTGGGCTTTGCAACTCCCTTCGAGTGAGTTCAGTTGGGTTATCTATCATCAAAGGCCATTGACATGTCTTTGAGATATCATCCCCAACAGAAAATGTTTTTTGAGTTTCTGGTTTGTCATAGATGTTGTTTTCTCCTCTCTCTGTCTCTCTCCTCTTTGAAATCTACCCTAAATCATAAGCCACCAATTCTCCCTCTTGGTTCACAACATTTTTTTAGAAACAAGGATTGGTGGATTCTTCTTCTTCATCTTCTTCACAAGAGGAAATTTATTTACATAATTTCCTTTCATTCCCTTTCCCAATGGTGGGGAGGGATTCCCAAACTCTCTTTGCAACAAAGAAGAAAGACTATTAGGTAGTACCTTGTCCACAATTATCTCGAGTAGTCTAGAACCCATTTTCCTTGTCTCTCAATCAAACTCATTCCCAAAATACTAGGAAATGTTCGTTCCTCAAATAAAAGCATCAAGTTTTTTAAGGTGCTTAATTACATAGGGTGCATAGCATTACCTTCTTGTATACATATGTTCCTTCATCATGCACTTCTTAGCTAGCTCAATCCTTCCTCCCTTTCTTGACCTAAGAGTAGATCACAGTGGAGATCCATTACCCACAATATTCTTAAGTTCCCTCAGCCTTTCCCAATTCTCATAACTGCAAAGATCTTAACTTTCACGATCATCTGTAGTCAAGATTGGTTACATAGTAGGGTTGGTTGTCCGATACTCTTCTCTCTGCTAGCAAAGCCTGCCATTCTTTGCAAAGGAAGGCACCTCCGGCATTCTATTTAGTGTAAATAAATGAGCAATAGAAATAGTTATTAGGGTTAGGACTAGTTGTGAATATTTTGAGTGAGACCCACCCTCCATTGTTCCTGTTGTTAGTCTCTCTTTGTACATACATGGTTTGTTTGGGTGGTTGTACTTGTCCCCAGCTGCACCGCCCCTCCGCTTGGTGTAGATAGATAGATATCTGCATTTCAATTGCAAGAACAGTATAGATAAGGGATTGGGAAGAGTGTTCAAAACTGTACAGTTATTCTGATTTCCTTGAAAGCTTTATACAAATTTTGCACTAGTTCATGGTGCCCTAATTTGTTTCCAGGTGATGTGATAATGGTGGAACCATTGATGTAGAATTTGCAGATAAATTACACACAGTTTGTAATCTTCTGGTTTTCTTCAATTTCAAAGTCAGTAATTTGTTGTGACATTTTGAGATGGGTTGTGGTGTTTGCCAAGAGACATATGATCCAGTATTGTGATCCAGTGTTGGCTAGATATTGACTTTTGATGCAGTCCAGGGCAGCATGTGAACTAACTGATCTGCTGGGGTTCCAACTTAACTAAGATCCAGTTAAGACCATTGCTTGTCATCCACCAACCCATGATGCACAAGTAACTCAAAGTTTGTATCAACAAACATGCTGCTGCCACCTTGCAAAAAAAAATTGGGTTGTGGGCCCGTTGGAAACTAAATACGGAGCAGTTGATCAATCTTATTAGAACATCTGTTCTGGTTGTTGACATCAAGGGTTTCTTCACTTGGGTGTCTTGTTGAACTCATGACTCTCAGGTGGTCTTGAATTCAAATTTGTTTTCAATTTGAGAAGTGCTGCTAATTCTTGTGAGTAGTGGAGACTTGCCTTTTCCTTTTGTTCGGAAATGTTACTAGCTACATGTTTATAAACATTACTTTGCTTCATGTAATTAGTAACTAAATCAGGTAACAAAACTAGGTGGATTAGATTCAAGAGCACAAAGACGAAGCTATGAAATAAGAAGAACACTCACAAGCTGCTATAGGACATTGCATCACCCCCTGCAGTGCACAGTTGATATGACTGGGTTATATTTACTTGTACAGAAGTTGGAAAACTGTGGATTTGGTGTTATTTGATGGTTCACTGAAGCTGGATTCACACAGAGGCAGTAAGGAGAATAAACTAAGAGAATAGATTAACCCTAACCCTAACTCTATCTCACTCACTTGGAAGGAATGAAATAACTCAAAAACTGAGTTGGCAAGTGACATGTCATGGGTGTAATGGAGGGATAAATGCCTTGAAAATATCCATATCCTGACAAATAAATAGCTTTAATATTTAAAAGTTTGGCTTCAAGTTACTGTGGAATAAGGAGGTTAGTTTGATCCCTTGATTTCAAAGGATTTAAATATCCCCCCTCTACTTTCTCTTAACCACCTATGATTTAAGTGGCAATGAAATTTGTCATCTAAAATTTTCTACCTTATGTCTGAACTGCTCAATGTAGAGAGTTACATTAATCATCTGGTTGCATTATTCCCCTTGTGTGAATAGTGTAAAAAGGTTTGTTTAATAATATTAATCCCCCAACCAAAAAGAGGGTTAAATGGACCAAAAATGCCTCTACAAAAACCTCTACTCTCCAGTGGTGTGAATCGAGCTTGATTGGCTTTGTCCTACAGAGACATTGTGGGAACACCTTTTGAACGGGTATAGGGGCCAGAGAATCAAAGGTAGGCTGAATGGATAAGTTTAGGTGTCAGTTTTAAAAAAAAAGTTGGGTGAGGAGAGCATAGGGGTTTAAATATTTAAATTTTTTTCATCTCTCAAAGGGTTTTTTTAAAGATGTGGGGGTTTTAATGAACTTGAAAAATGAAGAAGTTTTATTAAGTGGTATTGGGAGGGGTAAGGAGTTTTTCTTTTCAAGGAGTTTTTTCTTGGGTTGGAAAAAAAGGGGGGTTTTCCCTTTTTCTCCCTTTCTTTCCTTTCTCATAATACGGTGACTTAACAAGGATGTTTTCTCAAGAAAATATTTTTTAAAAATCAATGTCATTTTTTGGCAACACCAAACATGACAAAATTTCAGCACAAAATAATTAATTTCAAAATTGTAAGAAAAACAGAACAAAATCTTGTTTGAAATCAAACATTGAGATCATTTAACTAGAAATTGAAAAAAACTCAATTTCAACTTTTTTGTGTGACCAAAATTTTCATGCAAGTGACCAAAAAATTGAATATATATCAAAGTGAAAATGAAAATAATGGTCTAAACAATGCAAAAAAGTTTAGGGTTAAAGTGTTGTATCTCAAATCCGAGTTTAAACAATTAGGGTTGATGTACCCATGGATTGCATAATTAAAATTCATAGGATACCTTGTTCATTATTAGATCATAATTTAGCCATCGAACCATGAATATGATTTTTTATTGTTGAATTGCAATCAACCATGTAGTCAAAATTAATTATAACCAACACACTAGTAAAAGGTTTAGGTTAGGTTTAGGGTTTTAGTTAAGTTTTTTTGTTTCATACTAAAAATTACATTATATGTGTATTATCTCTCTTTCTAACTAGTATGAACATTGTGTTTGACTTAAGCTTTCATTTGTAATGATTTTTTTGCAAGCTTGAGTTTTTTCGAATGTGTGTTTTTTCAATTGTGTATTTGTTAACTCTCATTTTTTTGTTATTTCATTTGTTAGTTGTCAAATTCATTTTGATAAGTTTTATTTTCTTTCTTGCACAATGGTTATTACGGTGGATGATCTAGATTTTGGAGTTAAAGATGTTGCATTTGAAACAAAGGTGCTCAATAAGTATCGCACATTTCATTTAATTGCAAATAGAAGCACGGAAGATCCAGGCTATGCATATTTGCATTGTGATTTGTTGGAAAGGGCAATTCTAACCACAATCACTCTCAAAGTCAAATCACCTCATATAGATATGCATGAACAATATTTACAAAAAGGTATGTTTGTGAGGGTCAAAATTTTTGCCATTAAGTCAAAGTCCAAAAAGGGATTTGAGAAAGGTGACATCCATGTTGTCATTACATTGAATCAACGACCATTGTGTCAACCATCACTGTTTTTAAACTAGAGTTGGTTCCCATGCTTTTCACATGAATTCCATTAGAAAATTCAAAAGTGTTCTTCAAAAGTTGAAGCTTTGCTACTATAGCTATCATTACTGTTGGTGTGAAGGGAAAAGGGAATAGCAAAGGTGAAAAATAGTTATTGATTACAGATGGAGAAGGTGAATTTGACCAAGATGTTTTTGATTTTGTCAATAATTCCAAAACAAAATATAAACAACTTCTTGGAACATATAATGGAGGCCAATGTGATATGGTTTTGATCAAGAATGTGGCAACAACATTCAAAAGAGATTGATATTTGAAAGCATAGTAGTACACAATTCTCACAAAGGTTATTAATGAAGCTATTCAAGTTCATCTTCTTAAATTGCACAACAAACTATCAATTGTTCGACTTGCATTACAAGAGGTAAATTCCTTTCTTTTCATTATTTTCAAATACATTTTAAGATTTTTTTTCAAAATCAGGGGAAAAAAAATTCAATGGTGCCAAATGTTCCTTTATAGGTCAATTATACTAAAAACATTCGAAAATGTTAAAATAATTAAATTTATATATTGAAATAATATTGAAATATTAAATATATACTATTATATTATTATATTAACTGGGTGGGCACTTAATTGGGTTGTAGGGACACAACCAAGTGGGCACTTGATTATGTTATAGGGAAACAATTAAGTGGCCACTTGATTATGCCTTAAGGACGTAACTGGGCACCCATCTAGTTATGTCCCTATGGTTTTTTTTTTTTTTTTAAACAATTGGATGGCCACCTAATTGTGTCCCTCTTAATGGGAAAAAAATAATTCTTCAATTCTTTTTGTTACAAATTTTTATAAAAACATTTTTTTCACATTCATTACTTATTTGTTTTAACATATTTTGTTTTAATTTTTCAAGTGATTGGGGTGTTGTCCATAGCTAGCCCTGTTACACCTCCATTCCAAAAAGTATGTGAAATTTATCATGTAGTAAATGTCATCATTTGCTCAACAAATGATGTTCATTGTAATGTTTGTCATTCAAAATCAAAGGTTCATAAATCAAGTTTCCTTCAATGTTCCATTGCAACCAAGGATGGACTTATATTATTGACCATTGATGGAAAATGAGTTGAAGCATTGTGCATATGACAAGGTTTAAATTCTTGAATTTGACTTGTCTAAAACAAGTTCAACTCTTCATTTCAATTTGTATTTGTGGTAAATTTCAATTGTTGTTTACATGTGCCCTTGTTGGTTTTCAAGAAGACATACAACAATTTATTTCAAAAGTAGAAAAAAATTTGAATGTTGAAGGGTTAGTTGTTCCTTTGGCAATTAATTATAGTGATGATGTCTAATGTAATGTGAAACACAAGCTTCATTTTGATGAATTGAAGTAAGTTTTTAAACAAAAACCCTTTAAAGCATTATGATTGATGATTATAGTTTTTGTGCAACCTTTCTATAATTACCTTTAGTATCCAAATATTGGACATATATGTGAAAACATCCTATACCATTTATTTTTATTTCCTCTTTTTGGATGTTTGGAACAATTTTTCAATATAAGTAGTTTTAAAATACAAGTAGTTTTTGAATCTAAGCAATTTTCAATACAATCAACTTTTTAATATAAGTAGTTTTTCAACATAATCAATTTTTAATATATATATTTTCAATATAAAAAATTATTATTATAAATAATTTTTCAATCCAAGTAATTTTTAAAAAAATAATTCAATGTAAATAATCTTCTAATGAATCATTGGTTAACTGTCATTTTGAATGTGTATGTGTGAAGAAGGAGATTTTTATTGTTTATATATTTGGATTAATTTGAAATTCATAACAATGGAAACAACTTTATCAAATCTTGTTGATTCATCATTTGAACATGTATTACATTCATATGGTTTTTGTTTGGTTTCAACATACAAATCAAAAATTAAATCCTAATTTTTTGTTTGATTTACATCAAGGTTTAGTGACAAATGAACATCAATATGTGACAAAAATGGCATTATGTGTTACAATGGGAGGTTTGTGGGGAGATTTCACTATAATATTTTGGATAGTTGAACATTTACAAAGGCCAATTTACATTTGGAATAAAATATCAATATGCATTATGTTTTGATGTGAAATGGATTTTTAATCTATCCCCTTACATACAGCTTGCAATTTTCACCATTTTGAGCCAATTGAATATGTTAATGGTTTATTTTAGTCTTCACCTATTTTTTAAGTGAATGATCCCAAAGTTCATATAAATTTGAATGATTTTTCATCTCTTTTGGAATTAATGATGCAAAAATCTCGAATTCAATTATCACAACCAACTACACATTTATATTGGAATGAAAATTTTGATTCTACATTAATGGAAATTTTGAAACATAATTGGGATTTATAATTGCAATATGTTGTTTCCTTGTTCAACATTTTTTGCAATACAAATATTATTTTTAAAATAATTAAAAATAATATTCAATATTTACAAGAAAAATGAGAAACAATACAAATTTTCCTATCAATCATGAGATTTTGTCTACTCCATTTGTTTAAAACCAAAGTTCAAAAAATACTTAAAGTTCAAATGGAACATTTCCAAGATTTAATTGTCGATCCTAATATAACACATAAAAGAAAAAAAGAATATTTTAATTGGGCACTTTATGACAATAATATTTTTAAACTATTAAATGTTTGTCCAAATTTTACTTATTCCATAAAAAAAATAAAAATCATTAACATGTTTCCAAATATTAAAAGAACAATATCACAAATTATGAATCACATGATGTATATATATATATGTATGTATCAAATGAATCTTCCATAAATGACAAAGTTGAATCATCATATAGTGAATCCATTCTAAAAGAAACTAAACAACCAATTTTTAAACAACGGTTTTTTAAGAAACATGATGTTCAATTATATAAAGTAAAATGTATAATGTTAATATAAAAAGAAATACAAAAATATATATACATTGAAATTCATAATAAAAAAATCCAAGATGTTCCCATAATTCCATGTTTTAGTTATGAAATGTTATGTTTTTAAAAACAATTTAAATGTTTTTCAAACAAATTATCAAAACAATTTTCTACATATTTTCAAATTCAAATAGATTATAGCTCCATATCATACATATGTACAATTTTTTTACATAATATCAATGAAAATAAACTTCATTTATATCAACTACTGAATAAAATTTCCAAAAATAAAATCATTCCATTAATCCAAAAATTAACACAATTAAAAGAATGTCTTATTTCACCATGTACTGATTTTGCTCAAATTTATAAAACATATGGGTATGGGTAATATAGGATGCATGGTAGTGTTATTAATGTCCTTGCAAATAAAAATGAAATTCAATTAATACTACCACATCTACCACATAATGATGCAATAATAAATGTGTTTATTAAGTGATGTCTTAAATATAAATCACCTTATATGTTAAGAAATGTTCATCCAAATATGGTGATGATTATTTTATAAGATTTAATTGGAACACTATTTATATAAAAATTTGAATGTTATCACTCATCATCAATGGGCAAGTTTGTTTACTTTGCATATGGATTTAGAATTCCAAATCCTTAATTATAGTGATGCATCATTTGGTAATTTTAATTCCAATAATGAATAATTTCATTATACGCCAACAAACTCGGTGATACATAACTTTTTGGAAGCTCCAAAAACAATGGATTATGAAAATACTATATATGCCCTAAGTCAACATTTTCACCTTCTAGGTTTATTTAAAGATAAACATTTAAAGGAACATTGTTTTATGGCTAACTTCAACACTTTTTAAAAGGTTTTTCATATCAACAAATAGTTCAACGGGAATTACTTCATAAATTAAGGGATCTTTCAACTAATGATTTTTTAAAAACTGTTAAAGTTTCCATACAAAAAGTCATTGGTACAAGTTGGATGCAAATATGAAAAGGAAAATTATGTGACAAAACTTTAAATGTTTTTAAAGTACGATATAAACCAAACTTAGATAGTATTTTCAAATCATACATAGGTTATCATGATTTACAAGACTTATGTAATTCATTTGATTATTTTGAAAAATTACAAAAAAAATTATTTGTAATGATTAGGTAACTTGGTCCTCCAACATTTTTTATCACTTTTACATCTAATGAAAAATTATGGGATCCTCTCATTAAAGCTTTATAAACATCACATCTTTTGAGATTAAATCTCCCAAATAAAATAAAATATTTATAATATTTTCATGTAGTAGATTTGATACAAAGTGACCTTATCACATGTGCAAGATATTATGATCATAAAACATCTTCTTTCCACAAACTTATGACAAAAGACCATTATATTTTTGGGCATATTTTTAATTTTTATTTTGTCATTGAATTTCAAAATCATGAGAATGAATATGACTAGGAACTTTGATGGATTAAATATGTGCCTATGTATGGAATGCACACAAATGAAGAAATTGAATGGTTTGTAAACATGTATATTTCTTGTGATGTATCATTGTTACCAAATCCATTGCAAAATGCATAACAACATCAACACACGTGTACATGTAAGAGAAAAAACAATGTTGTTTGTAAATTTCATTATCCATTACCTCCCATGCGTGAAACAAAAAACATTCAAATAAATGGGAATTATCCATTTTCACAACAACATTTCCATACACAAACAAAAAAAATTCTCAATCTTTGAAAGATTTTTTTTAAAATGAAGATATATCATTTTCTAAATTTTTAAATCCATTGAACCTTGATGATAATACATATATATATTAAGTTTGAGAAGCAAATTAACAAAGTTACATTTTTTAATATATGAATTCTTAGAAACATAAAACTAATGTATATAATACATGTGCTATTCATTTGTGGTTTGCAAATATAGATATTCAATTTATCTTAAACCCATGTGTCGCTACAACATATTACACATCATTTATAACAACAATAGATAAATCAATAACATTATAACTACATTTTATCATACAAAAATGTATCACAAATAATATATATGTAAATACAAAAATTCAAAAGTTGGGTAATCTTTTTCTCAACGTTCAACAAATGGTTACTTAACTTTTTGTTTATCTTGTGCTTTCTTTACCATTATATCATTCATTTTGAACATTTCAAATCATCAATATTTTTCTTTTGGAATAACATGTTTTTGTGTTAAAACCACAAGTTACATAAAATGAATTAGAACTTGATTCAATTGATATAATGTGTTCATGAATTATAGACAAATATATTAATCATCCTAATCAATATGAATTTTTGTCAATAAAAAATTCAACTATCAACACATAGCCTTGATACCATGGAAACACGCATATATGATGACAAATGAAATAGAATATATATTGAAATTTGATTATAACTAATCATAAGGAAAACAAGTATAAGCAAATATATAACAACCATAGAAGAATTCAAAAAATGTGAACTAATACACTAATTTGGTTGCCATACAAACAACTCTTATAATGATGAATGATTTTTCTTTCAAGTTGAATAAACTTTTTATATCAACAAGAACTTCAGTGTAATTTTTGTTATGATGTTTGAATAAAGGCCAACTACAACTTTAATTCAAGGTTAATAAAATTCCAATTTCAACATTTGCAACACACATACAAGGTGGTAAACACATTAACTCTTAATCGTCAAGAAGGCATTAACCCCAACATTTAATGTCAAGGAACTAGTCAAAAAACCTACCAATCCAATAGTTTCAATATTTACAACATGCATACAAGATAGTAAATATCCTAATTCTTAATAATCAAAAAGTTCATTATTAAAAAAAACTCCACTAGTGTTCAGTATGTGGCCCAACAAAAGAAAATTGGATGAAAAAAAATCAAAACATGCCCAATTAGCTCAACAAAATGGTTTTTGCCCAACATTTTTGCATAAGGTGTTGAAATTGGTAAAAGGCACAACAAAACTTAATAGTTACTATTGATTAATTATAGTTTTATTGGTTTAGGCGGGTTGCTATTAGTTGTCTCCCATTTGTCTATAGTCCTAGTTTTAGTTTTATAGGTGGGGTTGAGAAAAAAATGAATTTAACTAACCTTAGATGCAATAAATATTTTTGCAAGGTCACATATAAAATAGTCATGGAGCTACTCTAAAAGCATTTCTAATGCAACTTGTCAAAATTCCTTTTGCAAAACCAACATTGTTAGTGAGTTTGGAGGTTTATCACTTAGAAATGACGACACAACTTTGCATTGCCCCCTTGCAAAAGGATGATACAACTTGTCAAATTGTTTAACATGCCCATATGCATTAAGTGGTTCCAATGTTTGAAGACAAAATATGTACACCACAAACCACCAAGTTCACCACAAAGTTTTTCTATATGTGCATCAAAGTTGATGACATCTTTCCCATTATTTATCTTTATCCCACACCATTCATCATTCAGACCTTTTTAATTATCTTGCACATGTAGGTTCCTTTAACAATCAATCACTACAAAACCAAAAAAACATGAAGTTTTTGATCTCCTGATAACAAATACCAAAAATAAATTTTAAAATCCTTGTAGCATTGAATTAATTTTTGAATGTGAGAGATTTCATGCACACCTTATTACATTTTAACAACTTTAGTTCTTCTAACTACTTGAATAACAACCTCCTTTCTTATTAGTTTTTCAAGAAGCCACTATAATGAAGTTTGAACATACCAAAAAGAGTTTCCAAAACCAAACTTGGAAAAAAAAATCATTAAAAAACTCTTCCTCTTTCTTTATTTGTCTCTCTTTAAGGAAAAAATTTGCAAAAATAGAATCTTTGTTTCACAAAAAAAATTGGAGAAGAGACATTTCATAAATAGGGGGAAAGGTGCACTCAAGATCTTGCCAAAAAAAAAAAAAAAAAAGAAAAAAAAAAAAAAAAAAAAAAAAAAAAAAAAAAAAAAAAAAAAAAATAGAAATGAAACAAACAAGATTGAAACAAAAAAAAAATTTGCACATTGTTGACAAAACCACATGAAAGGACATGTGGTGACAACCTTACAAGGATATTGTTGAAAGCAAGGTGAAAAACTAGAATGGGGCCAGTGAAAATTTGGTGATGTAGGCATTCTAGTGAGAACCACAATGCCACTTATTTGTGATGGGTGTTGTTGTAAGCATAAGTAGGCCATGTAGTGGAGATGTTTTAGCCCCAACAATGTTATATGCACTCCATGTTCAATTGACATCTTTTTATTCTACTTTTAAAACAAAGATTCTACAATGGCTCAATCATTATTGTAGGTTCATGCACTAATGTTTATATTTAATTCAATCAATGAGGATAATGGCCCATTTAATTTGTGCAAACCTTTTGTGTAGTTTTTGAACTAAACTATGAAAGAGGCTACATATTCACATCTTGCCACAATATGAATTGCTTTTGTTCTTCCATGCAAGCTTACTTCAAATTATTTCATTGAATTAATAAGAATAATATGTGGGTATTCAAAGTAGCAAAATCAATTGACCAAGTTTTTGATTTCACATTCTTGCTCCAAATGCCCCAAGCATGCCACAATAATTGCATATTTTGGGCTTGTGTCGATTTGCACCTCGGGACTTGAATATTGGTGGTTCTGATCCTGCCACTCACTAACTGAGACTATTGAAGACATTTGAGGGTAGCCTACATTTTGGTAAAATAGGAAGGTTGACCTCCTCCATGGCCCCTAGCATATGCATTGGAATTTGGCATGGGATTGTTACCATAATTGGGTTGAGATTTGAAAACACCATATCCTCCTTGAAATCTCTCACATTGCACAAGTAGAGCCTCTACATCATTAGGTGTGTTCATCTTGAGGGGAAGTTTTCCACTAATTAGCATGGATTCAAGCTTGTTGTATGGTGGCAAGTGTTGAATATGAACAACATATGTTTGAACATTTCGTATTCCTTAGGAAGGTTTTGAACAATGTAATACATGATTATGTTTTTGGGGAGTGTCACATCAACCTCCGAGTTTAGCACATCCACAACTTGTTTCACATCTATAAAAAAAACAACCATATTTTGTTGATCTATCTTCCTTATCTTGAAAATTTTCTTGATGAGTTGGACATGCCTAACACCACTACCTAACTCATACCTTCATTTTAAGGCTAACCAACAGATGTAAAGGTCAGATCATAACATTTCATTAGGTTGAATCTCATATTTTTTATATTGGAGTTGAGGGCGTTCATGGTTTGCTTCCTTTCAATTATCTTCCTCATTACCATTATAACGTTTGGAGGATTTGTGCAATAAATGAAAAGATAATCTTTCTCAAGAGCATGCTTCATTTGATATGCCCAAATTTCATAATTTAAATGATCATCTAAGTGATAATACTCATGGATAGAAGTATCATTAACTTTTGAGAGGATGACATCAGGCCAAAGAACTTCACTCCATCTGCTAGCCATGTTTGTGTCCATTGTCTCTCCAAGGTTAAAAGTGGTGGTGTTGCTAGTCACACTCCTTGCAATTTTGTTTCTCATTGTACCAGGGTGTGTTTCTCCTTCTACCAGACCTACTGTCTCTTAAAAAAAGTTAGTAACTCCCTTAATTTGAATTTAGAAAAAAAATACAAACTTAACTCTGGCCCTCATGTTTGTGCTCTAATCCTTGAAGAATTATGCTAATCACAAAAGGAAGTCATAGTAAGGGAACAAATCACGTCAAAAAACACAAAGAAAATACTCTTACAAATACCCCAGATAGGAACTAAAAATAACATACACGCATCAAGTCCTAATATAATCTATCCACCTAATATAATCATCCATTAGATGAATAATACTTAAGTTGAGGGTATATCAATTCCAACATTCCAAACATAGGAAGTATTTAGAAAACATGAAGAGTGGACCTCCCTCTATTGTTGCCAAAGGAAACACCACTTGACAAGCTTCTTGGTGTGTCAATGACACTATATAAGAGTTGCTATTGGGCTACATGCCACAACCTACAATTTAAATATGGCAATTTCAGCCTTTTTTTTCTTGAAATGTGGTGAATTTGGGGTTTCCCCCCCCCCATAAATCCTTTGATGAAGGTCAAAGCTCCATTTTTTTTTGTCACCAAGTGATGAAATTTTGCCACCAAATAAACACTAGTAAGGCCTAGGGGCATGTTAAACAAAAAATTTGAAAATTTATGTGTTTTACGTACTATGAGATAAGTAAACATCATTATATATATATATATATATATATATATATATATAAGAACATTCTTTGTTTTTTACAACATAAAATTCTTACTGCCTTTAAATCGTATACAATGAAGATAACATTTCTCCTTCATACATAAGAAACATTAGAGTTTATTTTCATATTAAAAATCAAAATTTTAAATGACCATCTAATAAAAAAGTAATATTTTATTTTTTTGTTATCTTCAAGTTAATGACAAATGGTTACATTTCAAAAAAATTGAACACTTTATCAAGTAATACTAATGTGGCATGTGCCATTGGCCCAAGTGTGAACCCATTTCAAAATAGGGAAAACTCAACATATGAAAATTGTTTTGTAAGGTTTTAAATTTAAGGTTAAATTAAACGACCCTATATTCAAAATTTGAAGAGTTGAATATGACTTGGAAGTGTGACCACATCCTCAATTGACTTTTCCTTACAAAACCTAGTTTTTTTTGTAATTTATTTGAATTTGCAGTGACAAAAATCATTTGAATTTTGAAATTTCTCACATCCTAAATCCAAACCTTATGAGATAAATTGTAGAGTAAATTTCTTGCTCATCAAGATCTTTCCAACAATACCAAAGTTACATCCCAATTCCTCATACTTGAATTAAATGGTAGACTTTCAAGTGTGACCACATTCTCAACTGATTTTTCCTTTCAAAACTTGGTTTTTTGTGATTTATTTGAATTTTCAGTGAAAAAAATCACATAAAATTTAATATCTCCCCAATCCTAAGTCCAAATCTTGCAAAATATGTTCCAATAAATCCTACTCCTCAAGATCGTTCCAACAACACCAAAGGCACCACGGGTTTTTTTTTGTGGCAAATTTTTACATGGCGAGTCCAAATGTCATGGCACATCCCAATTCCTCTGAAATTTTCACTTATGATTTAATTTAAGTTTAGTGAAAAAAACATTCATATTCAAAAACTTTTATACGGCAAGTCCAAATGTCATGGCACATCCCAATTCCTCTGAAATTTTCACTTATGACTTAATTTAATTTTAAGTTAAGAAATCATTCAATATTCAAGAACTTTTACACCACAACTCCAAACATCATGGCACATCCCAATTCATCTGAAAGTTTCAGTTATGATTTAATTTAATTTCCAACGAAAAAATCATTCAACATTCAAGAACTTTGACATCGCAAGTCCAAATGTTATGGCACATCCCAATTCCTCTGAAATTTTCAGTTAAGATTTAATTTAATTTTTAGTGAAAAAATCATTCAATATTCAAAAACTTTTACACCACAAGTCCAACCATCATGAAACCAAGCCAATGCAACCCTCCTCATTGAAAGCTTTCCAAAGATACCAAAAACACGATCTAAAGCGACCCCGGTTTGGTAGATCTCATAGTTACAAAACAAAACAAACTACCTTGCTTCATAGATAGATGTGAGCTAGGCTACATAGTATGGATTGTTTATTAAAAAATTTGAAAAACAGTACTCTATAGTAAATAATCATAAAACATAAAAACAATCTAAAACTTGGGAGAACAAGCCATTCTAGATTAAGCTTTTAAAAAGAAAATCAAGTTTGAGACTGCCCATGCTCTGATCTCACCTCACCAGGTGAAAAATTACTTAATTATTAGGCTACAACAACAAACAAGCATTCGCCTCTGCAAATTGCTTCACATAACAATTTAGTTAGGGCCAATGGAAATGGTAAAATGGCAATAAATCACATCAGAATGTATTTTTTCCACCCAAAAAAAAATAAAAATCACTGCTGAGTCTCAATTTCTAAGCTGAGTGTTGAAAATTTTCTTTCAATCTTCAAAGCAAGGGATAGAAGATGAGCACTCAAAACAAACAAAAATGTATTTTGGGCGGCTGTGATGAATAGAATTATCGTTAAAGTCATACCCAGTTGGTCCCCAGTTTGGACCCCAGTTACTATTGCGCAAGGGATTTGCGTGGTGGTGGCTACACCCAGGTCGGTTGCATTCCGCGCATTTTGGAAGACGCAGCCAGCAAGAAGAGCACAGCAAGTCGCCACAGAACGTGTCGTCGAGAGTGTCTTCCTGTGAATCCGTGACGCAAGATCCGCAGTCTGCACAACGAGGTATGCAGAAAAGGCAACCGCGACACTTCCGCAGTGGATTGGCGCGCAGTTCCTGACATGACTCTCCGGAACAATCGTAGACCGGACGGACGAAATCACACTTCGGACAAGCTGCGACGTCGATTGCACGATCATCGTTTTCGTCAGAAGAAAATGAGCCCTGCTTCGATCTGTAGTACCAAGGCTGCTCAGACTTTGTCGCAGATGAAAGTGCTTCGGTATCCAAAGATGTCTGTAATGCTTCTAGAATCTCTTTGTTGAGTCCATAGAGACCTTCAATTCGAAGCTGCTTTAACCCTGGCTGCACGTTGGTTGTCGACCTAGCAGCGCTATTGTGACTCGTCACCATTCTTGTCAATCCTTCCGCACTTATGTTTGTGCATCCAGGAATGCTAAGCTGCATCGGGACCAACAGAAAGCAAGCAGCGAGAAAGCAGTTAGAATCAAGAGCTTGGAAGAAGAACCAAGAAACACTAAAAACAAACAAGGATCGTTTTCGCAAGCTTTTTTCTTAGTGAAGAGATCTTCAAAATCTTCCCGACAATCCTAATACAGCAACCACGTACTGAAAGGATTTGCAACCGAAATTGCAAGCAGATAGCAGCTTCAGTGCTTGAACGGCAAAAATAGATTAACAGACCTTTGAGAGCGTTGGATTTGTTGCAAGGACCGTTTCTATGGCCTCATCTGATACTTTTTTGCACTGGATGAGACTGAGCGACCGGAGACGACCTTGTGCACGCTCCACCAATTTCAGCAGACCAGTATCGGTGAGTTTCGTGCTCAACGGTGCATCGACACGTACCCGCTGCCATAGCAACGCGTCGCTGCGGATTGCATCCCACAGAGACTTGCTTACTCTCTCCAAAACCAGAAGCTCTTGAACACCGACATAAGGAAGGGTATATGCAAACCCTTCAAGTGCCAGCCTTTCTAAGGCGTCACATGTGCTAGAATTGTCTCCTGCATCCTCCCCAAAACGAACTCCACTTGGCTCTGCATAACCGGCATCTTTTCCAAAATTCCCAGACCGTTTCTCGAGCACAACCTCTCCGTCTTTGTCCGCCACCGCCAGAGACATCGTTAGAGATCAGGCTAAAGCTGTGCAACAGAAATGAACTCCAGTCGATGCGAGAAGATAATCAGAGCCACCAGAGCCACCAAACTACCAGCTGTTGTCACAAATTAACACCAACAAAAGCACACCAAAAAAAAACAACAACAAATTCCTTAAGAGAAAAATAATGGCATCAATAATGTACAAAAGAAAGGAGAAGGCGATGGAGGGAGATGGCCAAGGAGGCGCGGGGCAATGGATTTGTGCGAACACAAGACTAGACGTGTGCCCAGGAGACAGGCGGAAAGAAGCTTGAACGTGGAAAGCCTTGGTGATGGTGAGGAGTGCAGGCAGGTGTCTATCTATCTTGGGGTGCGCTCAGATCAAGAGTAGGGCCTATGTTTAAAGGCAGTTCCACAATTTTTAGGGTTTGTTGCAGAGGGCAAATACTTAGGCCCATGGCTGCTTGGCAACCAGGATTGCAAATGTGGAAAACATGACAATCCCCTGGACATGGGAATCCTCCTACCAATGTGTGAAGCATGATGTGTGTTTTATTGGTTACATGATCTGTGAATTTTTTTTTCCAGTGCTTCTGGCATTGTGAAAGGGAAGCCCTAGCTCGGAGGTTAGACAAAAATTTAGATATATTTCTGATTCAGTAGTGATAGTTTGAAGGCTCTCTAAAGGTACAAACCACAAACATGAGTTTGAAGTTTTTAAATTCTTGATGGAGCTTCCAATCTTAAAGAGTTTCTGTGTGGTCTTCACTTGTAAGTATACTGGCTGCTGTGTTTTGTGGACCTCTGATTGGTCTAAGTGGATCCAACAACTTGTCATAGCTTCCCTAAAATGTTCTGTACTGGAGGAGTCTGCAATTCAACGCAATTTTGGTTCAGAACCATTTTTTATGTATGTTTCTGAAGAAGGGGTGGGTTGATGGTTGCTTGCTGTTCTGGTGGAGTGAAAGAACAAAAGATCAGCTTTGTTCAACTTTGGTTCAATTTAGGTCTCCTATGCAATTACAATGAACCGAAACATATGTTGATCAGGAGCTGTAAGCAGGATGTGCTGACTCCTTAAGAGTGGGACGGATCAGTTGCTTGCTTATTTGTATAATATCCCTTTTAGGCATCTACAAGTTAGGCATAAGATCCCTCCCACTCTTAAAGGAGTAAGTGTAATATCCCTCCTCTTTTCTAACAGAGATATTCACAGACATAAGGTGCCCTCTGAATACACTAGAAAATATTTCTGCAAGTGCTTTATGATTAGATATGCTTTTGGAGGACAATAGGGCATCAATTTTAAGGACAAGCTACTCGGATGAACACTATTGTGGTGCCAACAATAATTGATCAACTTATTTGTTTTTTGTGAACTCCACTCTTTATGTCATTGAAGGAGAAACCAAATATCTCACAGCATTCAAATTCCAGAGATGGTGATAATGATAATCAATTACAGTTCAAGGTTGAACCCAACACCGTATCCTCTATTGCCTTGTTTGGTGGGAAGACAAACTACCTCAAAACACCAGGATTTCAAGCAACCTAACAGTTCCCAAAAGCAGTATTCAATGGAGTAGTAGTCTAGTCATTATCAATGGCACTTGATTCATACAAATGCTTCATTTCAAAGCTGGAATACAAAGTTTGTTTAACTGACTCATATCTTCTCAAACTGCAGAACTACAACGCAGATGTCTGATATTAACTTCAATCAAAGGAATCCTAATCCTTCAGAACCACCATATAGTGATAGCACAATTCTTCCTTTGACAATCTGGAGACAATATCTAAATGTAAAAACATCACATAGTTGTGTACAACCACTGACTAGCATGTAGCACATATATATGCACTGAAGATGCACTGTACACACTGACAATGGATAGAAAATCAGCTATACCCTTTATGTACAAACCTGATAAATTGGTAAGGGTGGTGGTAAGAAATAAGTTCAGTGACATCACCATACAAATTTGCAATCCTTTGATGCCTTAATCAGCGGTTGAACCAGCCTTTCTGGGGTTGAACCTCAGCAGGATCCCCACCAGCATTCATCAATTTATCCAGCACAATATTAAGGTCAACTGACTGCCCATTCTCCGTCAGCTTCCTTATGACAACCTGCACTTGATCTTTGGAGAATCCCATGCTTGCAACCTTGTCAATTACTTCACTGATGGCCACCCGGTTTGTTGATAATGGAGTAGTGCCTGCAGACGAACCTGTATTGCTAGCATTATTGCTATTATTGCCACTGGTCACAGGTTGGGCAGTTGGCAAACGGGCATAGCCACCTGTTTCAGTATTAGGTACTAAAGGGTTGGTGCCTGATGATGACATTCGGTACCCATAAGGTGTGTAGTTTTCATAGACAGGGAGTGTGGTATGTTCAGGGTGATAGGGAGGCGGCAATGCCAATAGCCCACCTCTGTTGTTGCGAGAGGGATCATACATCTGTGCTGAAGACAAGTTTGATGACTGTTGCATTTGAGGAAGAGGCTTTGGGAAAGGTCTGTTTCCATAGCCTTCAGGCATGTAAGCAGGAGGGTTTTCTGGACTGTACTTTGCCAGAGACTGAGAGCTGTAGCTTGGAATGTCTGACTGAACGTTTCCATACTGTGGTTGCATTGGAGGAGGTGTTCCTGACTGTTGTTGACTATAAAACAGCTGTGGCTGTGGCTGAGTCCGAGGCTGCTGATACTGGATCTGTGGCTGCTGTGGATGCTGATGTTGAAGCTGGGGTTGATGAGAGGCTTGCAATTGAGGCTGGAGCTGTTGAGGTTGGTGTTGAGCTTCAGACTGCCCTGCTTGCTGTTGAAGATGCTGGTACTGGAGCTGAAGCAGATGCTGGGGTTGTTCAGCTTGCTGTTGACCAATCTGATGTGTGAGCTGCTGAGGTTGTAACTGGGGTGGTGGTGACAAAGCTTGAGGTTGATATTGATGCTCTGGCTGTGCTGTCAGTGGAGTGGCCTGTAGTTGCAGCTGTTGAGGATGCTGAGGTGGAACTTGCTGATGGGCTTGTTGCTGACGTATTAAGAGAGCATTTTGTTGCTGGGCCTGAGGTTGCAATTGAGGTTGCTGTTGTTGGGGCATCTGCTGAGAAATCTGTTGAGGAATTTGTTGCTGGGTAGCTGACACAGCCTGCAACTGCTGTTGCTGGAGTTGTAGTTGATGTTGATTCTGTAACTGTTGAAGGTGGTAAATAGCAGGATCAGTCTGCTGTCCTGAAGATGGTGGAGCAAGGGCAAGTGAAGTCTCCACTTGCTTGGGAGTTTGGGGTTGCACCTCAACAATGGCTTGGATGGGTGCAGCTGCACTTGCAGGTGCTTCCACCTTACTGGCAAGCTGAAGCTTTGCAAGCTTCAGTTGCTCTTCTGCAATCTCCTGCTTATCACGCAAGACCTGCACACCTCGCTGTACCTGCCAATTGCAAAACTTCTCTCTTCAGTGTCTGGACTACATTCCCATTCACATCTCATAGATGTGGGTGGTCCTGCCATCCATAGTCCAAATACAAGCTAAGCAGTGCACATCTTCATTTCCACAATGGTAGGTCTCTCTTGCAATTGTAAGCCTGCTTTGGTCATGAAACATGCATCTTCCCAGGAACAAATTCCACCTGCTAACATGACTCTAATTATGGGAAAATCTCATGATCCCCTGGTGATACTTGTCCATGTGATTGGATCACCAATATAACTTTCTGATTCAACTCAAGTTTTAGAGTTCCTCAAATTCATTCGGGATACTTATTGAGTGGTACTCTTGGCAAATGCCAGTTTTCTTCCAGAGGGCCAGCATTGAACCTGCTGGTAAGCAACTGAGACCAGAAAGTATGAGCTATATGAACATGATTGGATTTAGAGGGTTGTCTCTCTAAGAATAATCTAGCAATAATCTGCCACAAGAATGCATAGCAAGAGGACAAAATTACCTCTCTGATCATGTTCTCTAAGGATCTCAGCTTGCCATCAGCTGCACCATGATTATCCGCCGACTCAACTTTGAACTCCTGAACTGTGTGTTCAATGCGCTGGCTATTGAACTCCAACTGAGAGAGACGGCCACTCATACCCTCTAGCACATGCAGCAAGTTGTCTGCATACTTCTTCATTGTCCGTTCCACTGTTGCCACCACTATGGCCCATTCAACAGATTCCTTCTCAGTATGTCCTGCTTGGTCATATGATGATGGATTATCCCGCTTTGGTCGCTTCACATCAGAGATCCAAAGAAACTCATCAGCATGCATACAACAAGAGATTGCCAAATAAATTCAGCCACTTCAAAACGGATAGCAGTGATATCTATTGACAAAAAGCTTCAGGTTCAATTGCTCTTGCCAAATTTGACCTAATCTGAAACATTCCTGGATGTGGCCGACCTGCTTAGGTTCCAGAGAAAAAGGAAGTTGAAGAAATAGCCAGTCGAAGTCATCACAAGCCTCGAAGACCACCCCCCATTTGCCTTCCGAAAAGGAGAATCAATCAGGTCCGAATTGAGCGACAAAACCGACAATTACGCTAAACAGCCGAAGGTTTCTATGGAAGAGAAGGAAGGGGGAGGGGGCAAAAAGAGGGTCCTTACAAGAGGAGGGGACAAAGAACGGCGAGCACGGTTATCTGCCTGCGTAGACGACCTGCTGCTCTCGACACCAGCCTGAAACTCGAAACCGGGAAGCAAATCATTATTGCCGAAATCAAAAACAGGCCCGGCAGCGGCGCTCTTGTACTTATGTGTACCACCAACGTTGGTGGTATTACTAGACTCATGTTCCCCAGACGGGAAATCGAAGAAAGGCTCCATGCTCGTGAAAACCTCCTGCTTATCCATCTCCTTCAAAACAAAAAAAAAAACCTCCCAAAACCAAATCCCAGATCCTTGCACAGCACCAAAAACACACACACAGAGACCAAACAACCAAAGGAACAATGCCAAAGAAGCCCCCAAAAACAAAAACAGAGAAGACCCAACAACGCAAATGCGATCTTCTTGAACCAACAAACATCCCCAACACAAATTTACAACAAAAACAAAACGTAACAAAAGCACGACGCGGATTCTTCTTGTTCCCTTGAGCTTCAGCTTCCCGGTGTGATTGGACGTGGGAGGAGTAGGGTAAGTTCGGAAGGATTTCTTTTATTTCTTTTATTTTTTAAAGAAAAACAAAGAGAGGGGAAAAAGAAAGAAGTGGAGTGGGGTACAAGGAAAAGAAGGGTCCGGAATTCCTTTCAATTGGATTTCAGCGTCAAACTAGGGATGAGTTGATTCCTAATTCAGTCATCTAATTGGGCACTGGAACCACTTGGTTACTTACTTATTATATGCCCAAATTCTTTTCAATTGGATTTTCAGCGTCAAATGTAGGGATGAGTTAATTCCTAATTTATTCATCTAATTGGACACTTGAACCACTTGGTTACTTACTTATTATATGCCTAGTTGTTTCCGATTGGATTTTCAGCGTCAAAGTAGGGATGAGTTGATTCCTAATTCAGTCCTCTAATCGGGCACTTGAACCATTTGGTTACCTAGTAAATTATTCTTTCACCAATCAAGCAGCCATGCCTAGTTCTTTTCAATTGGATTTTCAGCATCAAAGTAGGGTTGAGTTGATTCCTAATTTGGTCGTATGATTGGCCACTTGAGCCACTTAGTAACAGGCTTGATTATATAACCGACAGGTGGGTCATCAGCTGGTCCCACTTTTGGTTCCGCCAGTTACAGTGTGTAAGACTCTAATGATGTAATAGAGTCTTTCTGCAATGGATTTTCCATTTGTGTCTAAATAATAATAACAATAATAATGATGATGATGATGTAATAGAGTTATCCCTAAAGTCACCCTGTCTTTACCCTGTCTTTGGGCATGCTTTCACCCCCTATCCCCTCTTTCAGATTTTATTAAATCTCAGTATGAAATGCTGAAACTCAGCATTTGATGCACAGCGTTCGAGAGTAATTATGGTTGTTTGACATGTAGGAGCAGTGAAAATATATGTAGCAGTCAGTAGTGGAGGCGCTCAGGAAAAAGGAAAGACAGGATGAAACTCAGTTTATCACTTCCATTGGTGGAAAAAACTAGTCTCGGTCCTAGTTATTTCGTTTTGGGAAAATTTTCATTCCCAGTTACGTGTTTGATGCCTTATTATGCCCAAAACTGGCCGTTCTCATCACCTAATCACGTGACTTTAAGGATAACTCTAATGTACTGTGTGCATTGGTAGGTGCTGGTTCACTCTGGCCCTACCAGAACCCCGTACCACTGCCGGAAGAATGTCTAACCCTAGCCTAGTGGGCTGGATGTGTTCCTAGATGGATCACGCCTGTTCCATAGTGCAGGATTTTGGCTTGAATTGTTCATCTCTGCAAGCTCATCAAAGACAAGACGAGAGACTTAAGGATTATTAAAAGTTTACTTAAGGAAACATCTAGGGACCTTTTTAGTTTATGGTATACCTAAGGACTACTTAAGGGGTTGCATAGGGCTTACATACTTATGAGCTACCTATCTACCTATGTCCTACCTAAAAGTTACATGGGATTGTTTAGGGGCTTTTCCAAAGACTACATAGGGGCTACCGAGGGTCTTACCTAGGTTAGGGGATACCTAGGGGTTACTAGAAAAGCTACTTGAAGTCTACCTAGGTGACTACCTATGAATTACCTAAAAGCCACCTAAAGGCCTACCTAGGTTATGGGCTATGTAAGATAAGGTCTATCAAGAGTTTACATAGAAACCATTTTGAATGTTAAATAAGGATTACTTAAGGATTTACTTAAGCTAGGAAATATCTAAAGACTATTTAAAAAGCTGCATAAGGACAATGAGTTAATCCTAAGCAACCCCTTAAGTAAACCTTGGATATCCCATTATTTTAAAAACGAATGCATGTTCCAAAATAATTAATTAATTAATTAATTAAAGTTTTGGGAAAAGGTAATTTTTTAAATTATTAAACTTGTTTACAATCAAAAAATTGCATGAGAAAACCACCACAAAATAATTCACACAAAGGAAAGTTTATAGTATAGGTTACCAAAGTTGAAACTAGAGAATTCAATTGTGATTCTTTTCCAATTAACTCATAAAAGGTTGCTAATGGATGTTGCATGGGTGGGTGTTGGATCACATTAATCTAGTTCAAACTAAAAAACCATTCAAAATGTTGTTGGTTTGATCTTGGCCAATGTGACTTAGTATCACTAAGGTCATGAGTGGTTGAAACTAAGCTTTTAGTTGCCATAGGGGCAAGGGCAATGGCTTATTTGAGAAGTGGTCAAAAGTAAGGCCATTCAAAGATGCACAACAATTTTTTTAAAGTTGACAAATGACAAACTTAATGCACAAATGTGGTGTTCTTAAATGAGGCTACGAATCAAATGGATTTCTTATCAAGGCAATCATTTATGGCACTTGCAACTCCTCTATGGACATGACAACAATGCAAAAAGAACTAACAACAAATAATCAACTAAACCCTTATTCACTTGCATGTTTCATACAGATTGTATCACAAGTCTTCATCACAAGTCATAAGAAATTTGTTGGCCAAAAGAAGAATATGTTAATGTTCACATTGAGCATGTTTTGAATAATCATTTTGTATAATCTACAATCTAACAACCTTAAAAAATGATAATTTCACAAAAAGGTATTGAACCCTAAGGTGCATGATATATACAAAAACATGCAGCTTAAAATTTTCAATTGAAACCATAAAAGAAATGTTAAGGCAATGTTTTTTAAAGGTTGAAAACCCTCATAAGGTTTTAATCTAGGTTTGGATCAAATAAGATTTTCACAATTTGGGTCCCAAGGTGGAGATCTTCAATTTAGTAGCCTTCAAGTAAGGTGATCAAAATCTATTAAATAGGCGTATACTTGCCATGTAAAACAATGTCACTTACATGGCCTAACTCATTACATTTATATTATTTGCAGTGCATTTTTAATTTTATTTGGAGTGTGAAATGTAAGTGCATATATTACATTCTTGCATTGATTGTAACTAGTTGTAATTCATATACGAGTAGTTAACAATGAATCTCAATGTGCAATCTACATATTTTGTGATAGGCCATGACTTTGATTTTCCTTTTACAAAAAGAATTAATATTTTTAACACTCCCCAAATCAAAACTATTATTTTCGATGCAATATTATGGTAGTGTTTCCTTTTAGCCCACTTATAAACAATACAAGAGCACATATTTGGAAAAAAGACATGGGGCAAATTTTGTGTTGCAATTGGGGAATATCTTAGGTGCACATTTTTTGGTTGCATCATGGGTCCGTGCTACCTTAGTTCATTTCATCAATATATTTTTTATTTTAAACTTTGTTCATCACCATTTTTGGCCTAGCTTTTATAAGAGCTTGGGTACCTATTATGACTCATATTAATTAGTTTAATTAGTTGCAATGCATCCCAAAGCTCAATTTCTTTTTTGTTTCGTAATAGGCCATTTTGGTTGATCCATCACCGATTTGTTTTTCTAATTTGCACCCCCCCCCCGGTCGTCCCCTCACCCCCCAAATAGAAGTTACACATATTCACATTGTTTTACACAATTGTGTAATAAAACCATGTACATTTAAGTGTATTTGTTTTATGCTTACACTTCAATGGTTTTACTCGGCATAATATAAACTTACACAATTTTACACATCTCATGAAATACAATTATACAATTGTAAGTGGGCCTTAAACCATCTTTAGTGATGCTCCCCTATTTGTTTTTACATTATTATCTCCACATCCAAGATAAATGTTTCCCCTTTCCACCCATTCCAATGAAGATGTTCACATATACAATGAAAAACTATGAAAATTTCACCAATTGGGCCAATCATTACAATTGGCAAATTGAAAACAATTATTTCCATTTTTTGAAATGTTTGTTCCTATCCACTACCCAAGGCATATTTAGTTTTTAAAAAACACTTTCACACCATTTGATTGCTACATTTCATTCAAAATATATGATATAAAAGTTCTTATTATTATGGGTGGAAACAATTTTATGCACTTATAAGAAATGTAATTTCTAAACCATACACAAATTTGTGATCTAAGGTGTAGGTGTAAAATCATTCGACACATCCCTTGATTTGTCAAGTGGTATCAATCATAAATAACATCTTTGATTCCTAACTTTGTAGTAGAATGCAAACTTAAAATGCATTCTTTAGCTCTCAACGAAAAAGAAGATGTGAGAGTTTCAAGATAGAATTAAAATGAACCCTTAAATCAAGTTCATGGATGTGTCAACCTACACAAACCAAACAATAAGGAAATTAATTCATTTTGGAACCAAAATGGTGCATGGATAAATCACATGTTAGCTTAGATTCATGAGAATCATCATGACCACCTTCATTCATGTAGTATATTACATAGCTCTTTGTAGGGGTTACATTTGAATGTACATTTTTCGTAATTCCTAATTAAAAAGTCCAAGATCTATCATGTTATGAGTCTTACCATTTTGAAGGTTCATAACTTTTTCATTTCACATTTGAATTGTTCATAAGTTCATAACTTTTAACCTTCAAAATAGTTTTCTATCAATACATCAAGTTCTTCAATCAAATGGGATTCGACATTTCAAATTGTCATTTAATTGCTCAATAGTCATTGTGATAGTTTGAATCTTAACCTTTCAAATGACCATAACCATTGTTACATATATTATTATTGAGAACATAATTTCACTTTGTTGCGAATTGTTCAAGAAATTTTCAATGATTTAAAGTGGGCCCAAGTTGGACAAAGTTTCATCCCCCAAACTTTGAATCAAAAATTTGAAACACCTTATAATTAGTACTTTCAACTTTAAAAATTGAGAACATGTTTGGGAGTTTTTGTGGTTCCTTTTTTACACTTTCATACTTGCCCTTTCACAAAGAGACAATGTTTGGGTTCACAAGATGCTTTAGACTTCTTTCAACTTGTTTCTCTTACCATGCCAAAGCTAGTGAATTGGAAATTAAGGTCATGATTATTGTTGGCTAGTTCATTCTTTTTTAAAGAACTTGTGATCTTGTGTTTATTTTTTGTTTTAATTTGATACCTTTAGGTAAGGTTGTCTATTATTTTTAAATTTTTTATTAAGCTTTGGATAAGGTTAATTTTTGTTTCCAAAACAAATTAACTATCAAGTAAAGTGGTATTTAAAAAAAGAAAAAATGACTTTGGTTATAGTTAAATTTTAGGGTTATTAATCAAAATTTTAAAAACATTGATTATTATTGCAAGTATGTTTTCAAACAAATCACAAATGTTCTATTCAAATAGTTATCCACTCCCATTCAATCACCAACAAAAAAGACCATGGAGCAATGTTTCTGCACAAATTGAATTTTTTAATCACACCTAAAAATGTTTAATGCTAATAAGTTGGCCCAAGGATTTTAAAAAGTTAGTTGTAATTATGGTTCCTTGCATATTCTAAATAGACAATTAAATTTGAACACAAAGAAATCAAACCCACAATTAGATGTGAAATTAGGGTAAATAAAAAAATGGGGTATGCTTCACTTCTACAACATATCCAAATTTTTGCAATCTACTTTTAAATTGACAAAAATTTAACTTTATTTCTATGTAGCATGGGTAGTGGACACCAAAAGAATTAGAAAATTATGTAAGCATCATCTTTGAGCAAATATTGTGAGTTTAGACCTATAGCTCTTGAAATCACATATTTCTTTTCACACATATTCTACTCTACAACACATTCACCCATATGCACCTAAGTGTTCATCACTTTCATACGGTTTTCCAAAAATCCATGAGGAACCTACACAAACAAACAACATTAGAATTGTTAAAGTGCATCAAAGTAAACATACTAATCATATAACAAAAAACTAAAAAGTATGTAAACCTAGTCGAAAACCTCTAAAACCAACACTGAACACTAGAACGAAAAGCAATCCAAACTTGCATTTTCCAACACACAATTGTCAACAAGAAAGAAAAAGCACCCAACAACAGCAAATTTGATGTCTAAAATTTGCACAAACACACTTTTCCCATTTCTTCTCTTTTTCTCTCCGTTCCCTCATAAGTATTTCTGTTTTTTTTTCCCTTCACAAACACACCATTAGCATCATGAAGAAGAAGAAGCCATGAACAAAGAGGACAAGAGAAGAAAGTTCGGTGTGCTTCCATTTTTCAGTCTACTTTCTGACAAGACTTCCCCTATTGATGGTTTTGGATTTTGTACTCCTTTACAAGGGATCAACAACAATCTCAACTCCTTCACGATGACGATCTTGAGTCCGTTATGATGATGATCCCTTCTTAATCCACAACCAACATAGTTTTTGGACATGTGTGGATTGTGAAAAAGAGTAGTGATAAGCAAAACAACCAAGACAAGTGGAAGAGAGAGGAGGAAGAAGAAGATGGAGGCAAATAGGAAGTGCAACTCCAGGAAAGTTTAGTGGGAAGTTGGAAAGCTCAAACAACTGAAAATTATAGGTTGAAGACAAAAGAAAAACCCTAAATCTAGATGGAAAAAGAAATAAGGAGCACGGGTCTAGGTCTATACCCTTGCCCAAGTAGAGGTGGGTACAAGGTTCTAGTATTTTAGCTAATTCTAATACAAAGGCAAGTACAAGGGTCTAGCTTTTCAGCTAGTTTTGCTATATGGACAAGTACAAGGTTTAGGCTTTTCATATCCAAAACCAAACCTGCTGGTTCTAAAATGCCCAAGCGAATAACCTTCCAACACAAGTCACAACATCACTCCTCTTTTCTATTCGAAGAGGGATATATTCATGTGCAAGGTACAGCCTTAGGGTGAAGGCATTCCCCAGATAAGGGGCCTTGGATGGGGTGATAGTTGAGTTTGACCCCACATTTTGTTAATGTCCACTACCCATGCATGGGCTTGCCACAGTTACAATTCTACTTTTTGTAGCACATGGGAATTCTAGGTCAGGCCAACTAAAGATTTTTGGAATAAATTATTGACAATAAGGCTACTTCACAAGAAGGAACTAAAATTCCGTGTGTTTTCCTGTATGAGTTTTGCAAAAGCTTTGATTGCATAACAACATTTCAAATTGTGTGTGTTATTGCCCGGGGTTTGGTCGTGTTGACAACAGACATCCCTTGTGACTGCTGACAACCAGGTATATAATAAAGGAGGCAAGAGGGGTGGATTCTATGGACTAGGAAACCACTGAGAGGTTGTTGGTTACCAAACATAACCTACCGTTCAGAGGTTTTGAGAGCAATGCGTAACTCTCCTTGGAAAAGTCTCAATTACTCGGATGGTTGGGTTCTTGAATGACTGTTTCTACAGAATGTTTACACATGTATCAGTGCAGGGGGATGAGGCAGAGAGGTTGACGATAAAGATGAAACAATGCTTCAGATGGTAACAATGAAGGCTGAAGAGTAAGAATAGTGCTCTTCTCCATAAAACTAATCAACAACAGCCAAGCAGAAGTCAGACAATGATATCAATTGAGACAACAAAGGTTATCTGTATCCATGTATGTGGCATGTTTCTATAGCTTGATGAAAACTGAGCATGTGAATCGTCTAAGCATGATATGGTACTTTCTTGAATTTTGGACCTTGAGAATGTATAAAAACAACTTGGCTTCTGCGATCTTTGGTACAATTGGTAAGCTGTTTACTTACACATTCAAATTGATTGCAGCAGCTCGGGATGTTTTCATGTAGCTCTCAAATGATAAGAACCATGTTCAAAACATCGTTGTCCAAGCAGTAGCAACATCTCACTATTGGACAAGGTTGTCTGTCTGTCTGGTCTGGTCCGTGAGAATGAATTGTAGATGATGAAAAGCAAGAACTCAATCAATCCATGAGCTACTTGCGAGATTTGCAAACATGGGTTGTTGCACCTACCTAATAGTGCAGCAGCAGGTGTGCAAAACAGAACATAGGGGCAAGTTCAGTTCTGTGTGGGAACAAAATCAAGTGCCAATGACCTCAACAGATTTAAAGGTCTTCTGAATGTTCAGACATATACAAAACTGACAGCCTCAGCAATACAGCATATGAGGTAAGTTTTATGATAGAAATAACTGAGGAATTGCTGTGAAAAGCTTGAGCCTCTTATGCATGTGAAAAGTCGCAACAATTGCCAGGGCCTCCTTGAACATTTGAACCAGCAGTGAGTCGAGAGGGTGTTTGTAATAGTACCTTTTGTTGTCATGATGGAAACCAACTTGCTGCCAGATGATGCCATTGAACTCAAGTTGTCCCATGGCCCCTTGTGATGATTGACAGCAGCTACAGGGCTTCCACCCCATAGGGTTCTTGTTAAGTTGAAGGCTGCTGTGTTTGTCTTTCTGGTCACTGCAGCAGACTTAACAATGACACAAAGAGACCAGAACTGTGTCTGTCACTGTCTGACCACTGCAGCAGGCTTAACAATGACACAAAGAGACTGAAACTCTGCAATGCCCCTTGAAAGCTTGTGCCTTTCATGTGACAAAATTAAATGTTAAATAGCACTTTTCTAATCCAATTAGCCCTTAGAAGACAGACTGGTGGAAAAGAGGACTCTATGCAAGGAACAAAGTGGAGAGGAGCAGAGTTGCAGACTGACCAGTAACCATTCAGTTACATCATTGAAGTACTGCCTGCAACAATCTCCAAAATCTCTCCTGTAATCTTAGCTTGACGCTGCCTGTTGTAAGAGAGCATCAGATCCTTCCTCAGTGTTGAAGCATTGTCACTGGCACTGTTCATAGCATTCATGCGAGCAGCAAGTTCACTTGCAATGGACTCTTGCAATGCTCCCAAAATCTGGCTGTTTAAGTAGAGGGGCAAAAGTGCATCAAGGATTTGCACAGGTTCTTGCTCAAACAGCATGAGCGCATTAAGCTTGGGTGTGTCCGTTGGCAGAATGTCCCTCTCCACAGAAAATCTCCCTTCCTTGGTGGTGAGTCTGAATATCTCATCATCCACCGCATCCACGCAGTTCCCATTCATGTCATAGACTTCCCCTTGAGGGGATAGAGGGAGAAGAGTGTGAATAACAGGATTTGACTTGATAAGGGACACAAACCTTGTGTAGAGAAGCTCAACTTTGTCAACATCTTCACTTACAAAGAGTGAAAAGAGCTCATCTGCAATGGCTTGAGCATCTTTGGTTGTTGGAGTGTATCCAGTATCAAGAAACCTGTCTACTTGGATATCAGGCCTTCTCCTGAAGTAACTTTTCCCTTTCTTCCCAACACTGATGACTGTGTAGTCAACACCAATCTTCTGCAGCTGTACCATCCTCTCAGCAGCCTTCTTAAGGATCATATTGTTAAAGCCACCACAAAGGCCACGGTCACCCGTGAATATCACAAGAGCAATCTTCTTCACAGGCCTCACCTGAAATTGTTGGGAGAAGAATTTGGGTCATGAAGTTTACATGCTAAAAGTGAGGGTTAGAGAATGCTGGTCTTCTCTGATGCATTAGAGAGATGCTGCAAAACAACTTAAATGCAACTTTTCAAAGGTGAAAGCTAAAACACTTGAATCCCAAACCTTGATTCATGTGGAGTTTGAAATTGTCCTGATACATAAAGCCAAGAACAGAAGGAGTTGCCAAGAGCAACTGTCCCCTGTGCCAGCCAGTTTTGTTTGGTAGATGTCAAGCCATTAACATAGATGTCCACATGCACGAAAACAGTTGATTCTATTTCCATTGATGCATGGCAAAATCATTAGAATTTCTCTCTGAGGCTGTTGGATGACACCATTGCAGCAGAAGATAAGGACCATAGCCACTCCAAAACCAGAGAATTTCATCTCTGGAGGCAGAGGCTAAGCATATTTTATCTCTGCATCAACATGCTGCTGAATGTCTTGCCATCAGACCCCATAAAGAGATGCCCTTGAGAGAGAAATACTGGACCAAAATGCAAAAGCAAAGATCTAGTTCCTTTACTCTGCTGCAATTTATGCAAAAGCGTTTAGCAGCGGGCATTATGCGTTAAGATTGCACATATCCTCAGCCATGCAGGATGAGAGGAAAGCAGAATATTGCATTACCAAACCGGGCTTAACTTCCCTCTGATGATGCATCCGTTATGATCTTCTCGCAAACAACATACGTTACTGGACCATCGTGCAGTGAATTGAGCACAACAGATTGTGAATGTCTTCAGTTCGAAACTACAGCGCACGACGTACAAAGAAGAAGTTGAAATGGCAGAGAGCAAAGAGAGGCTTTCCCTTTGGACACTGAGAACTGGATATTAAGCTACAAAAGCCATGCATAACGTTATCGTACCTGCGTCAAAGGCATGTCTATGTCCTCATTCTGAAGACAAGAATTCACATGGAAGAGGACCTTGACGAGGTTGTGCGAGAAAGGACGACTGTTCACCACCGCTTCTTGTGCCTTGCGCACCTTGGCAGCGGCCACGAGTCTCATGGCATCGGCGATCTTTTGCGTGTTCTTCACTGTTTGAATCCGATCCCTGAAATCTTTCATCGCGCAAACCAACGCAGCAGCAGGCCTTCTTCTTCTTCCTCTCTCTCGTCTTTTCTTCTCGACCGCGACAGGCGAGTGACTGAAATCGCTCCTTGACGACATCGAGCGCCTTGAAAGATCGTCAAAGGTGACATATGTTCCCAAACAGCCTCTATCAGCTTTCCCGCCACCGTTTTGTCGATGTCTTTCGCGAAAATGCATGTCTGGTGGCATGAAAAGCACGGATCTGCACAGCAGAGAATCCATTGAACTGCGGGTTGCAGATCCGGAGCAACCAACCCTGAATTCCAGAGCACGAAAAGATTTGCAATTTCGCACTGCCCTACTTTCACAAAGAAGACACGGCCGCTACTACCCCTGTGAAGGAAAAAGTGGGGAAGCGAAAGACCGGGCCGAGTCGGTCATGGGAGTTCCACCAAAACCGACCCGACCTTCTACAGAGTAGAGTGTGCCAATGTATGAATTAGCAGCTCCAGCTTCGTGGATGTTTTTCATCTGAAAGGGGATATGATGCTCCCTCATTCACAAAGACAACTTCCAGGGATTCTAATTTCTTGTCTTCCTCATACAAAAGATTGGTTGGCTCTCGACTATGAACATTGCAATATGCACTCTCGGAGATCACCTAGTGCAACATAACTGATTGTGACAAATTTGATTGTTGGGAGCACCTTGTTAATGTGGCATCACACCGTTGGACAAGAGCTCTCCAGGTATTTCACAAATTTTTCTGTCTCCTGACATTTTAATACCTTCCTAATAACATTTGACACATTCTTAGTCGTTCGTTCGTTGGCTAAACCTCATAACTCACCCTCTTCTGTGTCCCATAACTTGTAACCTTGACAATCCTGCACTATTGGTTGCATCTGGTAGCCTGTGCACTATTGCCGGTTACCTAGTCCAAAGAATCGCCAAAAAACAAAATTGCAGTTCTACTGGGGACTATTGGCAGCACTATTGACAGCTGCACACTTCAGTTCAACCTCCAGAAACAATTTTGTTCCTGAAGAGGAAGCCAAGTTGTTCAATTTCTTTTGCCGTTTTAAAATCTCACATGTCAATGAGTTCCTTGAACCATTGGTCTCATCAAATGGGTTACCTCAAAGACACATTTTACAAGCCAAAATTAAAAAAACAATCACAGTGCTTATAATTTAGCACTTTCATTCTCATAGCTAACCATGGTGATTAGCTAGGTACTAACCATCCGCTATGCAATCTACCTACCTAGTTAGTAGTCACCAATCACAGATCAGGGATATAACATATAACCTCCACAACCAGCCATGGATTAATCTACTTTGTACGTCTGGCTTGCCTTATAAATTCAAACTTTTGTTGGCCTTGCCTACCAAGGCAAGAAGGATATTGTGTTTAGATTCATTATAGAGTAGAGTCGCTTAATGGATTTTGGCCCCTAGTTAGTAGATCTATTTTTTTTAATATGAGGATTTTTGAAAGATAACATTTTTTGGCTTGTGTTGAAAATTGAGATTAGTTATAGAGTTATGATATCTTGAAGGATTTTGGTTTCTTTAAGAGGATTTTTTTGAAGATTATATATTTTTGCATGGTGAAATATTTTGAATTTCCATAATTCTTCTTTTGCCTTAAGATATTTTTAATGTAAATGGCAAGGCCACAGTGTGTGACACACCCCTTGTTTATATTTGTATCAGAATCTCCATTGTTGACACTTCCAAGCTCTTGAGTCCAATGAACTTGTAAATTTTGATGGGTGTTTCAGTCTCCTCTTATAAGTGCATCTGCTGGGTCGTATCAAGGTGCAAGCAAATCTGAGAAGGTAACTCTCAACTCAATCCAAAGTATGAAGTAAGTTTGCAATTTATTAGCTACAAAAAGCTAAACATGTGAAACCTGAATCCTAAGTGGTCTTCAAAATTTGTGTCTCGAACTTGATTCAGTTCGTGGTTGCTTGTTTAAGTCGCTCCAAACCTCAGAAGCATATATATATATGAAAGCAAGCTACGAGCTTCCACCCACTACTCCAACCTATTTATTGTGATCAAATAGTGAGTGAGTATTTTCATGTCTTTGGACTGGACAGAATAAATTGCACCTGCTAGTTGAAAGTGGCAATCAGTGTTGAGAACGAGCCAGGTTCCTTGGACAGCCAATTGCAATTTAAAATTTTTGTGCTAACATCCAAGGAACAGGGACATAAAATGTGTTGGGCAACAATGAAAGATCGGAGCCATCTCTGATCCCCTTCAAGAGTCGCACACAACCATCTCTGAACATTTATTTATTTGATTCCCTCTGAATAAATTGTTTCCCTCATATCGGGCCATCTGACTTTGAATTAAATATTGGAGTCCCAGAATTTCAGTTAATTTCCTTTTTGACAAAACTGACTTGGCTTTACCCCACACAACCCACTTGCCCTGGCCCAGACCCCACCCCAAAAAAAAAAAAAAAAAAAAAAAAAAAAAAAAAAAAAAAAAGAAAAAAACAAAGCCAATTAAAAAAAAAAATTTTGCAACAAAGAGCAACAAACCATGGAAAAAAAAAGATCCCCATAGTCAATGAAAAATTT
>Ga0116231_10001322_pt1 | contig 50160 bp, 18 predicted proteins | sample S1TSphgellanicum_2_FD_89695 | JGI IMG/M metagenome (GOLD analysis project Ga0116231, IMG submission 89695) | Host-associated microbial communities from peat moss isolated from Minnesota, USA - S1T2_Fd - Sphagnum magellanicum MG | ecosystem: Host-associated > Plants > Peat moss > Unclassified...
CTTCTATTTTTTCTTTTATGCCCTCTGCACAAATACCTAAAATACACAGCTGATATTAATAATGGAAAACTTCAAATTAGAACACAATTATCAAGAGTATGTAATACACAAAATATTCATTAAATACATGGTAATAGAAACCCTCACATGTTGAAACTAAACCATCATGGACACATCAGCATCACATCATCGCCCTACATACAGCCCACCATAATGGACCAGTTAATGTACGACAAATATAGAAAGTAGAGGTCCTTTCATGTGAACATGAAAAAATACTGGAAATTCCGATCACATGATGATCATGTTGAGAATATAATCCATATGAAATATTCAAGGGTGAAAACACCCCTGCAATCTGTGGGTGAAAATCTTAGTGTAATTGGCGATAGATCATTTTCAAAATCCAGGCTTGTTACACATTGTTTGTGAGAGCCCTAGGGTGAGGGATCCTTGCAACAAGGGATTGATTTGGGAAGATGTAGTTTTTAACCAAAGCTTCCTTGGGGATTGTGCCAGGCAAGGTCCCACTGTCAGGGATTTACTGCATTTCCTTAGGTTCTGCCCATGATTACTTAACTATGAAATGTGCACATCTTACTTATGAAATACACAAGGGTGCACAATGATACTCATCACGTATTGGATCATCACCACCATGTTATCAACAAAATGCAAGGGTGCACACTACAAACACTCATCACGTGATGGATCATCACCACCATGTCACCACCTTAGTGAGCACACCTCACCATAACGTCAATTGTCATTCTCCATAATATCAAAGAGCAGCATGGAAGGCAGATGGCGGACCACTGGTACCCATTATGGGCACTAATACAAACTGCATGCACAAAGATATCCTAATCTAAATATTCCAGCAAGTTGAAGAATGAGTTTCCGTTAGATATTTCAATGGAGCAGAGCAATAGCTGGCTCCATTTTGCAAGGAATACAAAAGAAGGGAAGCCAGGGTTTTTGATCCACTGTTTTTTTTTGGAGGGGCACAAAATGAACGTTCATTTATTGCGAAGATAGGAGTCACAGGTAGCAGGGAGCAAAAGCACACACGCAACCTGTGAACTTAGTTGATGAAGCCCCTATGAGGCCTATGGAAGCACCATCAAACGAAATTTCGAGACCTAATACAAATTACCTTATGTTTTCCGCCGCACTTCGTCTAAATGAACAAAGTGCTCTTGCCTACCAGCAGGAGATTGAGCAAAAACCCGTCTACAATTGTCTAATGCTGGTGATCATCTCATCGACAAAGCTTCCCGGATGACTTTTTGAGCCTTGTGCAAAAATCAATTGCCACCTCTCATTGCTGTTGAAAGTAACATCATTCCTTTCTATCCAGATTATCCAGTACTTGTTTTCAAATTTCTACTATTGTATCATATGCAAGTATCCAAAGAGGGATTTATCATTAAATGACAACAGGTTTTTACATTAAATGCAACCTATCCAAAAAGTTAGAAAGCTAAAAATGTTCCCCCCTCTGAAATCAAAGAAAAAATGTGGTTTAAAAAAAACTCCCAAATTTATTTTTTTTTCGAAATTTGGCTCCCCACCCCCCGAAAAGGGAAATATGTGAAAGTTTTTTTATAAAAAAATTCTCATATTTGTGCAAAATTTTGCACTCAAAAAAAGGTTGCTCAGAATCCAACCAAAAGTTTAAATATTTTTGGAAAAACAGAACTATGTTCATTTTCAAAAGGACCACATTAGGATCATCCTGGGAGAATTTTTTCATAATCTTTTCAAGTTTTGAGGGACAAGAACTTGGTGGCGTCTTCTATAATATTATGTTCCTCTTCTTTAATTCTCAACTTAATTCTATCCTTGGTCAATCCTAGTTGAAGGCCATCAATTTTGACTTCAATCTGTGGCTATAAACACTGTCGTTCACCTACCAAAATCGTCAATGCAATATTCCTTTGAGGCATTTTTCATTGGATTTAACTAACTAATCGGACAAGCATTTATTGTAAACTTATGGCCTTTTGTATTATTTTTCTTGATATAATGTGCCGGGTAAGCCCGTGAGTGAGGGGATTATTGTCATGAAACGGGTAAGAAGTTAGAACACAAAGAACATTGAGGACCGGGTTGCATGGTTTCGTGTAGAACTATGCAATGGCGAAAAAGGTGCACAAGAAGACAATCGAGAGGTGTTTAGCATCTCCCTCAATGAAACCAACTACAAGACACTAATGAGCACTGTGTGGTGCCTATATCACTTGTCTTCTTGCACACCTTTTTTATCTTGCACCGTTCTGTGTGAAACCATGCAACTTGGTTTTTGATGTTTTCCAATGTTCTGCCAAAGAATATAAGTTTCATGTGTTATACTGCCTCCCATGTGGGTTGTCTGTTTACCAACCACTAGCATACCTAAATGCACTTTAGAGGAAACTTTTTTTGCTACTTGCTAAACAACAAAAGACAAAAAGTTAAAAAAATTAAGACCCTGTCACAGAACAGTGCAGGTCTAGGCCGACTTTAGACAAGGGTCCAAGGTCCAGGGACCAATGAATTCAAGCAATCTTACTGGTCGACAGCTGTAAATTGGTCCCAAGGCCTTTAGATGAAGGTCCAAGACCAAAAAGTGGCAATTTGAGGCTAAAAACCAGTGTTGGGCGGTTCTCACCTTTTTATGAGAACCAGCCAGTTCCGGTTCTCGGTCATGGGAGAACCTGAGGTCGGTTTTCATTCCGGTTCTCACATTTGAAAGTGTCAATTGATACTCATTTTGAGAACCGGGTCAGCATTTGAGATCCGCCCAACACTGCTAAAAACTTACATGTTACCTGTTTTGGAGGGAAAATAAATTGGTTAGGACCAAAAAACAGTGCTAAAAGGAGAGCTCCTGGTTTGGAGAACCAAGAATCAGGCTAGGGACTAAGGTCCAGTCCAACTCAAGGATTCAATTTGCTTCAAATCAGTCTAAATTTGACCCCGGACCCTCGCGTAAAGTGGCCCTTAACGTCTTCCCAGCCACAAGGCGTGAGCAGAGTGCTTCGCCTCATTATGGGTATCCCCAGAAACAAAACAAAGTGGCTTATTGAGTCTATAGAAGAGGTAGGATGCTTTGGAACTCACCAATCAGCCTGGGTTATAATTTTGCATAATTTAAGGTAATTACACCCTAAACAGACAGTGCCCCTTCTTGATAACCCACTGTTGTGCCTAAAACTGCTGCTAATTGAACTTTTGATTAACCATATGTTAAAAATGTCTGAAAAAGGCTTAATCCAAACCATTTACCTCGTAACCTCAGGAGAAGGGGTGCTATTTTCACTTTATGGGCCCATTCGGAGTGTTAATGACCTTCATTAAGCAAAAGATCAGAGGCATATTCGATCCCCATTGAAGTGCAAAGGAAGCATATATGCTGCGATTTGCCAGTTGTTTTATGGCAACATTGTGACACAATATCATGAACAAAGCAACTATGATTGAGTCAAGCAGTGTTCACAATATGAATTTCCCACAAAAATAAATTACCTTAGCAATGCACATGAAATGTGAAGAGAATTATCCATTTTTGCAAACACAAATGATCAACTTTGTGTATGTTGATGTGCAACTTAGGTGACTGTTGCAACCTACATGAATTTTGTGAGCATGAATAATTTTGTGCAGGAAAGTCAGATGTGTCAATTATTTTGAGACACAGATTTGGAGGGGATAATTGTGTGATGAGAGTAGCAATGACTCACAGTCTAACTTGTGCGAGGATAGAGGTTCAGAATATGAGTCTCCACAACAAGAAAAATCACCGCCTCTAATCATGATTTCGTGCTCAATACCATTTCAAGTTTTAACACTTGGATTCGAGAGGTTGAACAATGAAGATACTCATAACCAACTATAATCAAGTGAAGTGGGTAGTTAGTACAATGCGTTGATTTTGTAAACACATTTTGCACACAACTATTCTATCGTAGGTTGGTCAATTCAAGCTTCAAACCAGAACAACAATGATGGTTTTCGATGCAATGTCTAAGTTCCAAACTATAACCAACAAGGTGACAAGAATGTTAACCTTGTTGCAAGCTAATCAGCGTGCACATAGAAAGTTGATGCCTTTCGACACACACCACTTGGGTCAAGGAACACAACAATAGGCAAACTCACTAATCAACTTGAGAGGTGAAAAAAGATGATGGAAAAACAACAACTAGAAGGACGTTAGGTTGAAGGCATCAATTGAAGTTGTCAAAAGTAGATGTAAGATCCACACTGTTAATTGAATGTGGGGCGTGCTTGCCACATCATTATGCAACCATTTGTATGGACTTAGACAATCTAGGAAAAGAGGGAAAGTAAGAGTATTACATAAAGCAAAAGTGGATGAACTAGTCTTTTATGTGAAAAAGGTGCATGTGATTGGGCATTTGCTAACACTTACACAACTTAAATTAAAAATAACATAAATTACACAGGAGATAAACACACCATTTAAAAATGGGATCCTAGGATGGGGGTGACTTAGGCAGTTCAAGAGGCATCATCATGACTTGTCATTGACAGTCACCCAAGGTTTACAAAAGGTCTATGTCTAGCAAATGTTGCATCTTTCTATGTTAACTTAATAGAAGCATACAACACACACCATTATCAAGCAATTCAAATTTAGAACTATGATAAATCAAGTGGTTAAGCATGGTGAAATGGAAGTGTGCTTGTTCTAGTTCAAACTAGCTTTAGATTTGTGCATTCAATCACACCAAATGAATGAAATTGGTTGTCCATGTTATCCTACATCAACGCAATAGGTGAATCACTTCCAATTTTTTACATTTTTCAAGGTAAACAGTTTCGTTGAAACTTCATTGAGAGGTGTGAATCCGACATAACAATGGCTATGTAGCCAAAAGCATCGATGATTGCCATTCTTTTGACAATGGGTTTTGCACTTCATAACATATGTTCAAGTGCACAATGGAAATATATGCACCACGAATCAACACTTGTTGGTTTTAGATGGCTATAATTCACATGTCACAATTGATGTTGTGCACAAGGCTAGGAAGGTGGGGTTGGATATATTGACCTTGCCATCACACACTAGCCATGCACTCCATCCTTTAAATGTTGCATGTTTCAAACCTTTCAAAATTGCATTTAAAACATACATGGATGTTTGGACACTAATGAACAAAGGGAAAGGTGCCAAAAAAGAAGATTTGGCACATTGGGTTTCTTTAGTTTTGAAAAAAACATTGAACCCACAAAATATTTACAAAGGTTTCAAAACAATTAGAATTTGGCCTTTGAATCTAAAAGCTATGCTAGGCAAGATGCAACTATCAAAATAGTTTATGGATATGGAAGCACCTAATTTTCATTTTGACAAAGTTGATTTGCACGTCGAGGAAATTTTGGTTGAATCTAACATTTTTAATGATAATGTCTTTCATTATTTTGTTGAAATTGAAAGGTTTAATTGTGACCCACCATTTGAAGCCAATAATCCATGCCTAAGTGGCAATGGAAATTGCTCACATCCATCATTGCAACTAGAAGAGTCCACGTATTCATGTGCAATAGCATCCAAGACCCTATTCCTGCACTTTAACCATATTGGTCAATTTGCGACCTTACTTGAAGCCCCATCTAGGTCCAAGCGAAAGGGGGCAACTAAGGAGCTGCTCATAGCCTACTAAGTTGTTGGCCTTAATAGCAACATGGGTATAGCTTACCGAGCTCCATTCTATGGAATCACATTGGGAATTTGCAAGTTCAACACGACAAAAACGATTGAAAAAAGAAAAGCAAGGAAGGAAGGCAAATAGGTGGCACACATTGAGTTCATAGAAGAACTCTAAGATTGATCCATGTGGAATGACGCACAAATCAAACCAACAATGTGCTACAATGTCATTGCCCTAACAATGTGTTATGTGAAACTTTAACGACCAGCAAATTCCAACATGTAATTTAGGATCTTTTAATGTCCATTTTTTGAAAATGGTTAATCGTTTTGCATACAAATCAAGTTTCATTTCAAGTTATTAGTTGTTGGTTTAAAAGACAAATGTAGAGATTTTACTGGATTTGTGTGCATCATTTGATAGATGGAATGATGTAATGAAAGTTTGCCATTTTGACACATTTACAACCACACTTGCAAAGTTTTGTGACAATGCAGTCATAGCATTCAAGTGCATAGTACATTAGAAAATAAACTCAAATTTGCAACTAATGTTTGTGACTATTATTTAGTCAAAATGACATTTTGCAACTAAAAACCCCGTAATTGCTTAAAACTAGTCATAAGCGCAAATTAATCATAAATTTGATGATGTCATGTTCATATCATCAATTTTTGGACAAAGTACAAAATATATATGTGGTTTCATCCATCATATGGAATAACCCATGTGTATTGGCATTTGCAACTAAGGTGCAACTATTTTGGTGACATCCAAAACCATGGCACATGTTGGAACCATATTTTGACACATGGTAGCATGTGGTTAATTAATCCATCTTAAGTTCAAATAATCTAAAACTTCCAATTCATTTGTTTAGATGGTTTTGGATCATGACATATGGCACAATATAATTTTGCCACATGACATATTAATATAAGTTGAACTAGGTAAATTGCTTGGTAGGCCCTAGGTAGGTAGGTTGCTTCAACCTACCTACCTAGGTTAATTACATACCTTCTTATTAAGTAGGTTGGTAGGTAGACAATTTAAAAAGGTATGTAAGTGAAGGGTTAGGTACATTATTATTTTTAATTTCTTTTGAATTTTCCATTTGGGTTAAGCCTTTTAGCTCATCCCCATTGCCACATCATTAGATTATGAAATTAGAAGGTGAAACACCTTTGTTATATAGTGTTCAAGATGGAAATCAAACACAAAAAAAAGGGATAATTTGAATTTTGCAAGTAAATAAGTAAGCAAAGTAAGAAAACAAATAGTTAACTAAAGTAAATAAATAAGCAAGTAAAGTAAGAAAATAACTAAAGTTACAACTTGGTAGCATGTTTGTTTTGGGTACAAAATGTGATAGGTTCAAATCTGTCATCCCTACCCTAAACTTTATATTTTGTGATAAATTCAAATCACAAGAAAAGAACTTCAAAAATTTGGAGTATATAATTACAAATCATTTTTTCCCATTGAACTCATAATATTTTTAAGTTTCAATTTGATTCAAAATTCTATTTATATTTCTTTGATGTAAAGAAACATTCTTAGTTTATTTTGGTAGAACACAAGTATCCAAAACTTGATGTTGTAGGTTCAAATCCTACAAGGCATGATTATAAAAAGAAAATAAATAAGGAAATAAATAAAGTAAATAATAAGTAAGTAAAGTAAGAAAGTAATTTTATGCATAAAGTAGAATAAATAAATAAATAAATAAGATTAAGTAGCTAACTAACTACTTAATTACCTAATTAATTAGTCGCCTATTCATTTATCAACCTACCTATTAATTATTTATTGTTCCACTATATGTAATAGCTCTAGTAATAGCAATAATAAGTACTTAGTAATAATTATCAGTTAATTAAATATCTAATAGAAATGATTGATCAATAAAATTTAATATTTTATAAAAATATTTAATAAAATAATACTATTAAAATAAATACATAAATAATATTATGATTAAATTAATTGACTAGCTAGTTTAAAGGTATTAATTCAAAATTCATAAATTCGAAATAAGTAATTAAATAGTTGATTACCTAATAAATTTTAACTATTAATTTTAAAATAATTGATAAACATTGAATTATCAAGTATTAATAGTTTTTTATTGTTATTATTTGTGATTAATTAATAATTAATATTTGTCAACTATTATTAAACATTAGGTATTAATTATAAATTATAACTATAAACCATTAATTATCAACTAATTAATGATTTGACTAACGATTGTTAATGAATCATTACTATTAAATAATCAATGAACTTGTAACTTTTAGTAATTATTACTTATTAATATAAACATATTAAAACATGTAACTAAATTATAACTTAACATACCTTCAATAAACATTTGATGAAACCTTAATATCAAAGTCATTTAACCTTAATAAAAAAAACTTTGGAAACATATGTAATATGGCTGAAATATATTCTGTATATAAATAAGTTTAATAAAATTTTAATATATGCATATTATACATATGTGATATTATGTTTAATTAATATATTTTGATATGTTTTAAATATGAGCTACATATGATTTCAATACATCCATTATACATAACCCCATTGTACACATGTACATTTTAGTATCCCGCTAATAGATCCTAAAATACATCTAATATGCCTTTGCATGTTGAAAGGGCTACACCTAATTCTAGTCACATTTGCAACTAATGGGCCATGTAATGGCTTTCTAGGATGAAAATATGTTTAAAATCATCCCTTTGAAAGGATGAATAAGCCATTAATTATAACATAGTCACAACATAGTTGTAAAAAAATGGTAACTTGACTTTTAGTTGCAAATGTTACTTAGTTAGTTGCAAGTGACAATTAATTGCACATAATCACAAATTGAATGGTTACATTTTGGCCTATTTCTATTGGTGACACCTCTCTATCTTCATTTTAAGAAGTGATGGATCAAACACATCATTGTGATTTGATATAAAAAGGTCCATGTTTAAAATAGGGTTGCATGTTTGTATGTATGGGCCTCCTAACTCTCCATTATAGGTGGTTAGGTGTCCAAACTTTGAAATTTTATATTTAATTAACCTTGTAAAAAAAATTAATTCCACTTCAATTTGGGTAAATGTTCATTTGCTAATCCAATGAAATTACTTCCATCCCAAATGGGGATGATTTTTTGTATTTTTGGTTTAAACTATCCATTTAAAATGTAGTTATCTTATTGCTACACAAAATCATGATCTTAGCACTGGTTCCCAAGTTTAAACAACTAACTTTTATAGGAGAAAAATCACCTTTGAAAAATTTGTATGTGTAATTTGACATAGCTCCCAAAGCATATGTAAACTTTTTGATCTTTTTTTTGAATTTCAAGAATTTTATGAAATGGAAGTTACATATTTTCCCACAATTTAGATACCTCCATTTCATAAGATTTTTGAAAATTTAAAAGTTCATCATGGTGGGAAGGAACCCTTTTTTGGGTTTTCCTAAAGGCTAGTTGAAGGTGATATTCAAGTTTTTTGACCTAGTTTTAGGCTATCACATTCATTGGGGCCCTTCATCTAGGAAGTACTTTAAAGTTAACCCAATATAGTTACCCATTTGAGAGTTTAAAAGTAAAAAAATGTGTTATGCTTTTATAAAGTTCCAAAGGTTTAAAATGTTCTTTGCACATGATGGTTCCTTGGTAATGGGCGAAAGATTATATTTAGGGGTCCCATATGTTTTTTAATTAGTATTTTCAAAAAATCTCTTGTGATGTTTTATTTTATTCTTGCTTCTTTTAATGCAATTGAATAAAGACCATGCCACATCTAGTGCTAGGTCCTATACCTAACATCGTCTTAACATTACATTAAGGCCAGTTCATTAAGTCCTAACAATTTTAACGTTTGTAATCATAATGTTCGCACCATTGTCCCTTGACATTTTGTGTCTGATTCACACTAGTTGTTGGTTGACATTTGATACCTACCATTGCACTATCATTGTCAAGAGTTGGAATATGTCAAGACCCATGTTGGGCAGGTATCACATTTTTTTTTTACTTGTTGGATCCAGTTTTCATAAAACGATTTATAAAATGGTTTAGTTTTCACTTTTTTACCCTAAAATATATTTTTCGAGCAAGGGTATCAATATTTAAAATAATAAATTAAACCAATTCTCATTATGTCGATTTTAAAAATTTTGAGAATAGTCAGTTTTCACAAACTAAATATATATATATATATATGTATGAAATTTAAAAATCTCAATTTTTTTATTAATGAAAAAATTATAACATTGTTATAAATAAAAACTTTAACACTAAACAATAATTTATTTATTGAACTTTTACACTTCAACAACTTCATCCTTTTCAAATTCACCTTGAAATTCTTTTAACTCCTTTTGTAAATCTACATCCTTTTCAAGGATTTCTAGTAAGTTAAATGAAAACTTACAACCTATTCTAGGATCATTAGGCTAGGTTTTGTTGATAAATATCAACTTCTTTAAATTTTTCAATTTGCAAACAACATTTCGTAAGGTTAATAAATATTCTAGCCAAAAACAAATTTTTTTTTTGTTTCAATGTGAGATCCTATAGCACCCAAAGTATACGAGGCTAAAAATCCAACTATAGAAAACATTGCTTCATGTTCTACCACCATTAAAGAAGACATTTGATGTCTTTAACATTCAATCAATCTTTTAAAAATCAATAACTCTTTCACAAATTTTTTTGTTGCTTCATTTGTGCTTGCAGTTTATTCAAAAATATCCAAATTACAATCTTGTTAAAAAATATCTTAGTTAGTAGAATTCCTATTTAACCTTACCAAAGGATGTAAATGTTCAAGGCATTTGACCAACATAGGATACAAGGTTTTTTTATTATATTCTTCAACAAGAGCAACACCTTGTTCCTTTCCAACAAATGAAGATACTTTACGAAAACTCTTAAACTTGGGGTCTACTATCAAAGATATCCTATTATGGACTTTCTTGTTTTCATATTTCTTTAAGAATGAAAGGAAAGAATCCAACACATTGAATACCTCTTTTTTGTTAACAAATAGGAGATCTACTCAAGTGCAAACATAAATCTTTATTGAAAGGAAACTACAACATGATGCTCACAACACGAAACATAACATCAAAAACACTTCAAGGTTCTTGTCACATGAAATACACAAACTTGTGCAATGAAGAAAAGAGAGCCAAACCATCAACACTAAGGTATTTAACTAAAAGACCAAACCACAAATAACCAAACTAATATAAGTAAAAAAAATAATTCAACCTTGTGAAAGTAACCTAATTACTTTCTTACTCTAGTAACTAATGAAACCTAATTAGTTAAGCTTGAATTCTCAACACTCCCCCTCAAGCTCAAATCCACTTGTAGTACACCAAGCATTTTTCTAAACCTCTTTAGCTTCTCTATACCTAAAACCTTTGTGAAAATGTCAGCAACTTGATCTTGAGTACCGACATGAATAAGGTCAATTTCATTTGCTAGAACTTTGTCTCTAATAAAGTGGTAATGCACCTCCATGTGCTTTATCCTAGCATGATAGACCATGTTTATTAACAAGTAATATGCTACTGATGTTATCACAATAAATGACAACAGGAACATCCACCGACTCTCCGAAATCTGAAAATAGTTTTTATAACCAAACTACTTCAGATGCAGCAATTGCTACACCTTTGTATTCTGCCTCCGTGCTTGATAGTGCAATTGTTGGTTGTTTCTTACTACTCCAACTAACATCACCACTTCCAAAAGAAAACATGAAACCACTAGTTGATCTTCTATCTGAAACATTATAAGCCCAATTAGCATCTGTGTATCCATGTACTTGTAACTAGCTTTTGGTTTTGTAAAAAATTTCCACACTACAAGGTATGTTTTATGTACCTCAGTATGTGCCTCACTACATCCAAATGTGGCTTTCGTGATGTTTGCATGAATTGACTTACCACTCCAACTGCATAACTCAAGTGTTGTGTATTGGATAAATTTGCATAGGTTTTATCAAATATTTCATTTTACATTTTCCCTTTTTTGGCAACATGTCCTCTTCCTTTGGCATTTTTGTTGTATGGTATAAAATAGCTTTAAATATGAATAATTATTGTTTATCATCCTATGCTACTCATGAGAAAGGGAAATGGTGTCACTTTCAAAGGTTACAAGTATCATTCATTTTTTGTTATGTTCTCTTAGTTTTGAAAACCCCCTCCATTTCCATTTGCAATCCTAATAGAGCTTCTTGTTTTGTCATTTCAAAAATTTCCATAATATAACCTAGTGCTCCAAATTTGTTTCCTTGCATGATCATTAGATTTGGAAATATTGATTTATTTAACATCATATAAATCTAGCCCATGAATATGAATAGAACATGCCTGCCAAAACCTAAGTTCCCAATTGCATATGAAAATCCCTCATGTGTTCCCCAACTTGTTCCCAAATATCACTTCATTTTGTCCCATATATATATTGATATAATTAATCCAAAGAGAAAAATAATCAATGTGTATATACACATTGATTATTTTCCTCTTGGAACTAATTATATCAATGGTCCAAAATTGGGACTCATATTAATCTATGCTTGAAATTAAAACATAGATAATTTTGGGGATTTCTAAAAATTAACATGTATGTTTTTGTGATGGACTAATGGAAAAAATATCATTACAAAAGAACTTTTGGGCTTGGGAGGCAAACCCCAACAAATTAAATATAAGTCTTAACCACAATATGTCTCCAATAGCATACATCAAATGTTTTTTTCACAAGTGAATCTAAAGACAATCAAAATGAAAAAGGCAATTTTAAAGGTTTTTAGTTGTAGAATCAACCTTATGAAAGGTAAAATTTCTTATACCATATATCTAAATTTTAATGTCTAACCAAAATTATGTTGGAAGGATGATTATAGATTTGGGCTATAATTTTGGCTTAGATTTTGGTTAAGTTTTCCTAATCTAGATGATTGCCACATATTCTACATCTTTCCATGGACAATTGCCACTTTGGCCATAAACAAAAATTCTTCAAAAGGAACATGGGATACACCTCAATATGGAATACCTATCAATATAATGGCTACAATGATTTGAAATTCATATATCTTACATATGATTCATGTTTAAAGTTGGAAACAAGATACAATGAATCAATGTCATTACTTTAGAAAAGGACTATGTTTATTTGCCCAAAAATAGCTTTTTCATACAAATGAATTTTTAAACAATTTTTTTTGTAAATTGCTATAAATTTTAAAAATAATTTCCAAGTACATAACATGTTTTTTTGTTTATAAGTTTTGAATAAAAATGAAAATTTGAAAGTGCGCTAACTCCTTGTAAATTTAATGTTTCACCTTTAAAAATGATGACAATTTCAAATCATAACCACAAATTGATTTTATTAATTTTTATGTTTTCTTGTAATACAATACAAATTTTCTTATCACATCATGTACATTATACCCCATTATATGTCGTAAAAGAAATTTTGAAGTTCTAAAACTTTGAATCAATTTTACAAAGATTTTTGAATTTTTAAAGTTTTAGAATTCCACATATTTTAGGGTATGAGTGTTTTTCGAATGTGACTAGTAGGTCTTTATCTTCTCAATATTTTTCCCATAATTTATTATTATTATATGAGTCTTTTTTATAGTCCTTTGCAAAATTCATTTTTTTTGACACAATAGATGTTCATTTTCAAAGGTTTTAATTCAAAATTTAAACTTAAAATTTTATTAAATGGATTTTTGGTTTGAATTCCTTGACCTTCATATGAGTGAAAAAGGAACAACTTGTTATGATTGCCATGGTTTTAAATGGTAAAACATAATTATTTCTCCAATTTTGATTTTGATTTTGATTTTTCCTCCAACACCTTTTTTAGCTCATTTGATTGTGATTGCACCCTTAACATTACTTAGTATATAAGAGGGTCAATTGAACAAAAGGAAAAAAAACAAAGAATAATTTGTTGAAATTCTAAAAAATCAAACCTCATTGAAAACACTAGGTAAATTTGAAACACATTAGTGAATGTAATATACATAAAAACTATTGTTAACATCTTAAAATATTTAAATTGGGGTTATTATTACAACAAAATTTGCCAAACATGAGTCACAAGTTTGATATATGTTTGTGAATTTTGAATCATGACATCCAAATAAACTTAATGTCACCCTTCATGAATTCGATCATTATACTTAATAATTGACATAAACCTCAACATGATTCATACAACATATATAATAACCTTATAATCAATTGAACAAGATATTATATTTCATTTGTGGGCCATTTTTGCCATTTGCCAATGTATACAAAACTTTTTAGCTTTTGTTTAAAGTGTCAAAACTTCAATAAATTAATCTTAATTTAATTTGTTGAGAGGAAAAATTGTCTTTGATTACAATATATATTTCTCATTTAGTCCAAAAATTGTAAATTGACAAATGCGCACCATTTTTTTCAGGTTTTTTTAAATATACTAGATTTGGAGTAAGGGCCTACATAGTTTGGGAACGTTCCGACATGGTCAAATCCAAAAAATAATAACTATTTAAAACATATATGACCCATGTAACTTAAATTGTTCATAATTTAAAACATCAAGATTGTCAAATTATGATCCACATTCCCAAATGTGTAATGGAAAATTTACATATGAATGTCAAAATTTCAATCGAAATGGACTTGAAATTGGTCCAACTTAGTAACTTATCATGACCAACCATTTTATGAGCACAACATATGGAAATCATCCACAAATTTTTTGGTTTTTTCCACTTAAATGTCACCTTGGCTCATTGGCTTTGCGGATTTCTTTTTTCTTGACTATGTTTGTTTTCAATTCTTGCCTACACTAATACCATGAATGGGGCTACCTATTTAGAAAATATATGAATTTTAATTGGACGCAACATAAATGGAACTTAACCTAATATTAGATTGAATGGAGCTCCAATTGAAGGTTTCCTAAATCCCAAAATTATTTTCAAAACGCATTGGAGGTCAAATTTTAAAAATTGTAATCAAAGACAACCCCAAAAGTTTTATGGAAAGCAATGTTCCAAGGGTGGTTTTTACTTTTATGAAACACCTCTAGTTTTGGCCCTAACCAATAGATTAAAACTATCACAATTATGGTTCCCAAAATGAAATCAAGAATATGATTGTGAATTTTTCTAAATTATGAATTATGGTTCCAATTTCAATAGATTTTATTGCATGAAATGAGCAACCATGAAATTATGTTTTGCACAATTGGAGTTGTGTGTCATGGGTTGTAAATTTCATGGTACCATGTCATCATGAAATAGTACACTTGCTAGCATGAAATTAAAAACCTATGACCAAGAAAAGTGATATTAATAACCATACAAAATCAAAAGTTGCATATGTAACAAAAAAAAAATGATTCATGCAAATCCTATTCAAATTTTATGCAAATTTTGAACTACTACAATAGTGAATTTGACAACATGCAAAGAGCAAAGATATTTCATAAAATTTCCATCCCATTCTTGGTGAACGAGCAATCAAAACTATTTATTGTGTGACTTACTTTTGTTGAACCATGCATTGTTCCATAATACACTCAAAGTCTCATATTAATAATGTAAATTTCTAGTAGAATTATCAATGTCTAAATTAAAAAAGTAATAGTCACATTGGGAATTTAATTAGACAAAGAATGATGGAAGAGATTGAATTGTAATTTTATTTGAACTTTTTTTAAAAATTGATTTAATCATTTTGCTTGAAGCATGAGCATTTTGGCTTGTGACATAAGGAATTAGAATATTTTTTAAAAATCTAACTTGTGGTCTAAGCATTTTGACCTATGGTTTAAACATTTTGGCTTGGGGACTAAGGAATTATAATATTTTAAAGCATTTAGACTAATGGTTTAAACATTTTGACCTACAACTTAACATTTTTGACTTGTGGTTTAAGTAATTCTACATGTGGTTTAAGCATTTTGGCTTGTGCTAATGCATTATTGCATGTAGTTTAAATTGGGGCATGGGGATGGGATACTAGTAAAAAAAATTATAAAATACATGAGTAAAAATATAGAATGCAATATATTGGTTGTTGGGTAAAAATTATAAGTTAATTAATTTTTTTTAAATGTACATTTCATTCAAATAATAAATTTAATTATAATATAAAGTATGTAATAATATGAAATAATCTATAATAATTAATATAAGGTGGCATTAATATGTATATATTAGAAAATTAAATAATAATAGGGTGATAAAAAATAAGTTGAACAATTATCTAATGCCCCTTTAAAAATGGTCATTTGACACATGTAGATCCCAAACTTTACATTAAGTGTCCCCCTTGGGAGTTTAAACATCTTGGTTTGTGGTATGAACATTTTAACATATTATACATTCCACCATAAGATTCATAAAATAACTTAAAAGAGCTTTAAAGTTAGAAAAATGACCACTTTTTCAAAGCAATTGACAATGGGAATAATAGAAATGACATAATCTACTTTTTCAAGCATTTCATATGATATTAAACAAGAGTCTTAATGCTTGGAGAGAAATATTCATAATTCACAATACATATTTGATACAAAATTAATGTCTTGATCATCATAAAAAAATGTTTTCAAATGTAGTACATAACAAGCATATGTCAAACAAATAAATATTTAGAATTTAAATATAATTTTAAGATTGCGATATATATTTCTTCTAGCTCAATGTTCCAGCTTGGGTCAAAATTATCTATCTGGAGACAAAATCAAGGGCTTGCTTGAGCATTTTTTTAAAGATTAAAATATTCTTAAGAACTTTAGTTTGTGGTCCAAGAATTTTAGCTTGTGCTAGAAGCATTTAGGCCTACACTTGGTGTCTTTCCTTAATGTAAAGTTTAGTGAGTTTTTTCTTAATGTCTTTTTTGGACCCTCCCTTGCCCAAATTTTCCACTGTACCTTTTGAAATATGAAAAAAGCTTAATACAACCTATCAATTGTGCCTCCACATTTTGGATGGTATAGTTTTCATTTTCATCGTTTAGTATTTTTATTTTTTTTAAATCCCTAAAATAAAGAATGTTCTTTTAGAAAGATGTACTTGTTGTACTTGCATCAAGAGATCCGCTTTGTGGCATTCTCATCCTCTTGCCTTGGGAGATCCATTTTGTAGAGCTGTTGTTTATGGTAAAAACACAAAGCAAAAAAGAAAGAGGGAAATTTAGAAAAGATGAAAAGAAAAATCTAGCGGGAAATTAAGTAGGTGAAGGTTTTGTAACTAGGACCTTATGGATTTGGGATCTCTCCCCTCAGCCTTGGGATGGGACTTCAAATCTAGACAATTATGGTGGCTGAGAAATCTGAGAAGTTTGTGTTGTGGACATGAGGTCTATCCATTTTCCAATATCTGATGTGTTCTGTGGCAACCTGCTGGTAGCATCAGGAAGTTTTTATGGCTAGTTTCCACAGTCTATCAAAGTAGTAGGCATTTTACCAGACCAAACAGTCTGGGATGGTGAAGTTTTGAGCAGCAAATCTCGTGGGGTCCCTCCAAGCAAGGTAAACTACAATTTAAGGTAAACTACAATTTATTCCATCTCCGAACAATCTGCCACTATGATGGCCATGTGGATCTAACATTGGCAGCAGTCCATCAATGGCTTGTGGGTAACACAGCTCGCAGTTTTCATGGTGAAGTCCAGCATTACAATAATTTTGGAACCAAAATTTCTTCCTTTCCGCAATGAGAAGGCTGTGCAGACTTCCTGGTCACAGAAACAAGCTGTGACATATCTGAAGAGTGGGTGTTCTTTGCAAGTCTTTGCTAAACAGCAACTGGATTTACTCATGGCTCAAGCATGGCTATAGGAAGATAAACGCATTCAAGAACAAGTAAGCTCTTGTCTGCAATAGAGACAGAATACCCACCACAATATTTCCTATCAAGTTCTCGGAAGCTATATTAAGTATTGTGCCAATCGGGAGTTGATGCGGAAGTCAAACTTGCTATATTGGTGATGTGTCATTGACTGACTGGTCTCCTGAGATTCCAGCTGGAACTGTGCCAAGCTTCCCAAGAGTCTGTACTAGAAAGAGGTTGCACCAACGATGAGGTTTCTCAATGTACCTTAGTTATTGTAGAGAAGAGGAAACCGAGATTATCCCCTGTCACCAATCCAACAGCCGACATCAAATCTTGAAAAAAGAAACCATTATTTACCTAAACCCCAGATGAGCGTCCAGGTAGTGACTAGTGATGGAGGTGCCAGGAAGCACTGCAGGTTTTTTTCTCAAACGCCAGATGAGCAACTGGGTAGTGACAGGGTGGTGCAGGTCTAGTAATGTGATGCATCTCATTTGTATTATTGCTTGATTTGTATAAAGTAGAACCTGAACCAGAATCTGAATGCTAAAACCTCTCCTTCCTGTCGTAACCGCCTGCATTGGTGCAAATCTATCTGCACCCAACACCATTGAGGCTCTGAAAAAACACCAAGCCTCAGATGATTTTGGAGGCAGTCCTTGATTAACCCACAACTCAAACATCCTTTTCTGTCTGATGACCAAAGATATGTTTGGAGATTGCAATATTATTAACAGTTAGTAGTCAGATAATAAGTCTGGCAGCAAAGAGAAAATAGCTGAAAACCACGATAGTAATAATTAGCAAACCCATAAATGGTCTTTCCCTGAGTGATACCAGTAATGATTCTTAAGACATTGTCTCCAGTGTTATTTACCTAGTTCATCTTGAATTGCAAATCAGTGTCTTAATCAAAAGTTTAGTTACAGGAATCTTGGAAAGCATTGCTCCTCAATGTCATGAAGGTGGTTTTTGTTACTTTGTTTCAGTTCCACACGTTCCATTTGTTTGAAGGTAACTTGAGCTTTTGTTACTTCGCTGCTTATTGCAGTCTCTGTCTAAGGCATTCGGTGCTCTTTGGTAATGAGTATCAGAGCATCCCTAATGGGAAGATTGTGTGGGTGGTGCAGCACTGGCAGCTGCATCCTCACCATTTGGGGGTAGTGACGGGTGCAATTGCAGGCCATGGAGTTGCCACTGCGGTATGTAACTCTTGAGGCACTTTAGACTAAAGCTTCAAGGCTGTTCCTAGCATGTACAAAGTGTTTGTTTTCTCTGTGAGACATGCATCCCCACATTTCTGTTTGGGTATGAGTAGAGATACATTTTTCTGCCCAAGACAGTAGGATAATGGACTTGTTGACATTTGTAATTTTTTTGTTTTCTCAGTTGGCTGTACTGGGGGGCTCCTTCCTTGGCACATACATTTCTGAGAAGGTAAAATCTTTTCACTACTTTTAATATGCCATGGAGTTTTTAGTAGGTCTCTCACATGTGAGCTGTACATCTCTAGCAGTTTTCATTACTGAATGATGGCAGCTTCTGACCTCTTACGATGGTGTAGCTAGCAAGTTTGGCATGTTTATTGGAAATTATACAAGTTGAGTGACAACAGTGTGTGTGGTGTCTACAGGTGGGTGGTGCACTATTCCCTGTTTTAGCTGCTGCGACCTGAGTGGAGATTGTCAGGTGATGCAGATGCCTGAGGGATTAGTCTTAGACATCACAATTTGTGGGTATGAATCTGTACCTCAGTTTTCAGCAATAAAAAACACCTCCTTTCGACTGCCTTTGTTCTCATTTTGTACGTTTGATCAAAGCAAAAGATTAGGTAGTGGCCATAAATTATGAGTTCTCAGAAATGGGTAGTATAGATGGTTCAGGATTGTGACTGCATTTGCAAGCGGGTTGCGGATTCTGCCATTCAATTCCAAGTTCTCTGCCATGAGTCATCACTGAGATACTCTTAGAGTCTGTAGTATAAAAATTCATCAGCACAATTTGTTTCTGGCAGTGGCTGCCAAATTTGGAGTGTTTTCTCCTGATGTTTTCTGCCTATTTAGAGGTAGTCTTCTGCCTATAAACTACCCTCTAAAACAAATTCACCATCTTCAAGTAACCATGGTGAAAAGCAAAATGATTTTGCCTGTTTCTTTTAGATGGCATGGTGAAGAAAAACTGGGGTTATTATTTGATTATACCGGATGTAACCATGCTGGTTAGTTTGGTTTACATGCATTGCTTTCAGGGTTCTCTTTATGTCTTTAGATATCAGTTTCCCCAATTTCACTACAACACACAACTTGTTTGCACCCCCCTTATTTTTCTTCTTATTAATTTGCCTACTTGCTTAACACATTTAGTGTATTCCTTGTATTATGGATCTGCCACAATTATGTGCACATATTAATATCTATTACCTATCATATACTTGCCTTTAATCAATCAGAACCAGGTTCAGAACCAGAACTGATGATTCTAACTCACCAAACCAAGTATCTACCCAACATTGGCCTTCCCCATCCCATTGGAGCCAACCTCTAAAGGTAAACAAATACCATGTATCCATGTTTGGTAACATGTGAAAACTATTGACAACCTTATATAATTTAATGAATGTTAAAACTTCCCATATTTTTATACTTCTTATTTATTCTTCACACCTGTGGAAACAAAACGAAACATAGGTAATTTATTTTAAAGAAAAAATCACATAGATTGCTAGTTGGATAAAGGTTTAGCATTCATTCCACCCAACAATGTTCGCAACTCTAGTGAAAAAAAAATTATCCCTGAATTTACATGAAATTCTTATCATCCTATCTACACTTATCAACTAGGTCAAACCAAAGATACATTGAAACATAAAGTAAAATGATTGCTAAAGGGTATGATAATATGAGTAAAGGCACATTAAAATCTTGAACTTTACATGAAAGCATAAATGTATCATGAGATCTTGCACTCATGGTCATGGTCCTTCTAATCACCCTCCTATTCTCATTGCCCTCTTGAGTCATATTCATCTTGCACTCCTAGGTAGTCTTTCTTGTTGACCTCCAATTCATCTTGTTTTTAGCATCTTTGTCTTCTTCCTAACCTAATCCCCTCCCCCCCACTCCCAATTTTTGTATTGTCAACTAGTCAAAGGTACGTTGATGTAACCTTACTATAACATGACCTTTTGCAAACATCCTTGCACTTGCCCTAGCCTTTGATTGTATTGTTATTGTAATGCCTAGGTTGACCTTGTGTACCCTAGAAGATGAGTTCTAAAACCAACTTGAAAATTTTGGTGAAATCTATCCCATGTTTCCTTGATTGTAATTGCAAACTATGCTTGATTGAAATATGTTTTATATAATGTCTCTCAATCAAACTTTGAGTTTTTTTCTCTAGAACATTATGTGAATTAGCAATTTGCATGAATATATATTCTTTACCTTTCTATTTTGTTCTTTGACTTGTATTGTAGCCTCCTTGTTTAATTTTTTTGCCATATATTATCTTGATATTCACTAGGTATTCGCTAGAGGTTACAACATGAGATTGGTTATAATCAACTAATGACTCCTTGCCACTGTTCTTCATGCTTGAATAGATGGGGGAACAACATTAGGTTTTCAAGGCAAAGTGAAGTTGGGTTTCTTGCAATTTAAAACTTATGCTTTGACATTCATAATTGGATCAATCTAAGTTTATTATTTGGTTTAGGGTATCTTTTGTTATCCTTGCAAGACTTGTAGGTTCTTCCACATAGTAAATTAGTTTTTGATCATCAATATAAGCCTAGATGGAACATGCTTTTCGTATACTTGCAATGTTGATGAGCTTTGTAGCTCAACTCCATTTTCACCCCATTCTTGATGATCATCCATGGCCTCATTAGAGCCCTGTGCATTGTCCTCATCTAACGTCTTGACATTGTGTGTTGCAATGTGCATCTCACTAAATCTAGCCCTACCATCCCTTGCATTGGGGTTAAATGGCCAAATATTTATAACCTTCAAACCATTCTTTATATTTTGTTTTGAGAATACCTCATCTAATGCCTTGTTCACCCAACTTGTAATTGTACCCTTGTTTGGTTTGCATTGTAATTGTTTTCGACCATGTTGTTGTTTTTTTCTTGAAAACTATTTTGAAAGGTTTGAAACAACTAACATCTAAAGACTATAATGAATTGAAGGTGTGAAGACAAAGTTGTCATGTCCAACCCAAATTCCTATGCATGTTATACTGTTACATGTGAACTTTGTATGTTTATAATTAAAAGATGGCAACTGGTTTGGGACATCAAGGTGCATTTGACCCCGAAAAAAAAGACCGAAAGTGTGTTTCAGGGTGTCTTGTGCCATTGTTTTATTTTCTGAGAGAATTTTTGTAAGTTTGTGAGAAAAGAAAAGGAGGGTGCAGAACAGAGATTTTTTTTCCCAAATTTGTGAAGCAGGTGGGTTGGGGATCTTCCACATGAGGGCTTCGTTAAATTTGGCCAGAGGTAAAAGAGGGAAATAGCAAAAGTTAGGATCCTCCCTATAAACTAGGGGCACGTTGCAGCCTAGTGTCTAAATGCGATAATTTCTCAATTTTTTTCCCTTGTGATATGGTGACTGGGGCCCTTTTTTTCCCCAAAAAACCCCTTTGTACCCTTTGCAGCCTCCATTTTTTCCCCTTGATGTTCCCACATGGAATCCTAAAAACGTTTGTTGTGAAATTACACCTCTTCTTTGGGTGGAACAAACATTGCTTGCAAGATTGTTGTGCAGGCATTTAAGATCTTAACAATCTTGGTGGCAAATGGATTGACATTCATTAAGATCATACTGTCTTGCTTGGCATTGCTGTTGTTATAGGTTTCTGGACCCGGCGGATATATTGGGGGAGCATCACATGGCTCTGCGACAAGCGGCCATTGAGTATACACAAACATCATCAATGTGGAATTTCCCAATACGGGCAGTGAGCATTGGAAAATTGGGGTCCTCTTCACCACTTCAGTAGGCCCGCTCTACAACTCCGTTACACACTGGATGCCACATCCGACATAGTCCTCTGGCAGTACCAGTTCAATACGACGATTTACGCGGATGTATCCATAGATGGGAATTGTGTGTTTCTACCACAAGGCATTCGAGGTGGATGCGTCAGTTTCGTAATTCATGGTGGAGCAATTAATGCTTTGTCAGGTGTTATCTTATAGTTACAAGTTTTTATCTTAGTTACTGTAGGTAATTTAAGGTAAGTAGATTTGGAACCGGTTCCTGTGTGAATGGGGTTCCAAACTTTTGGTTTTTAGTATAACTAGGAGTTGTGTGTGATCAAAATCCAGTGTTCTGGACTTTGAAACACACACACACTTCTTCTTGTATTCATGTTTTTGCTTTGCAAGCTTATGTGTTTATTTTGATTTTTGTTTTTGCAAGTTTGTGTGAAAGCTTGGATTCCTGTAGACTTCGCAGGTTAGCGGGTCATTTGTAGGTGAGTAGAATCTTTTAAAATCCAGAAGACTCTACTCTAGTTTGGTTGTGCAAGAACTAGATTTATTTTGCTTTTGTTGCACTGGATTTTGTGTTCAACGTGATGTGGCGTGTTTTGAGTTTTTGTGTAAAGGTTTTTGTTTTAGCTCGGGGTTCAAAGTTCAAGGAAGGGACGAGCTTGGTCTGTTTTTGGTTTATCACCCCTCGATGGATTGAACCTCAAACACGGCCGAGCCCCTGGGTTGTCCTCTCCCTTTTTACTTACTTTCTCTTTCTCTCCATATCTTTCTCTCCTTGTATACATAATGCAGTCATTCACCATGAGGTTGTTCTTCTACCTTGTCATTTCCGTTCTGTAGGCGTTTAGCGTGGGGCATAACACGGTTTACAATGCTACAAAAGCAGGCGTCGAGTTCGTTCGAGAGGTCAGGCACGATAACTTACAAGAAGCGACAAATGTATGTTTGTCAACTTTTTGGGAATTTTACGAACGTTGCTGTTGTGACACCAAATGGGTCAGCAACAGTTAGTTTCGACCAAATATACCTTGCTGGTAGTGCTTTCTCACAGGTTGAGATTTTAGAGCGAAGGGCCAATGTTGGCATCATAGAATTGCCCTTGACTTATTCAAGCTTCGTAAACGATGTTTATGTAAATTGGACTATAGGAGGGTATGACAGTCTCCGTCCAATACCGACATATTACAGGGCAAACCAAACCACCTACAACACCATCGTTGAGAATAGTTTAACAGCACTTTTGGGAATTCCAATTATTGCAACTATCTTGACGTCACTTTCACCACGCAGTCTAGTAACTACCAAGAGACCAACATGTTTTATGTGTTGTTTTTTTCAATCTATGCCTTCCTGGCCCTCGTAATGGTTGTCATTGCATTCGTAACGTTGTTTGAATCTTACAACAGGAGCATCTTCCTCAGGGGGGTCAAGTCAGCACTTGGGTGGTTTTCTGCTAATTGGTCTAGCCAGATTGATTTTTGGAACGAGATGATAGGGGAACCCACTTATACGAAGACGGTGACCGATACATTTCTATGGAGAAGGAAGGTTCAGTCACCGGTATTGACAGCGTCTTCATCTCTGGCTTCGGTGTTGATTCCTTTAATGTCAAAGGCAAATATGTCAGCATTGGGGAAAATGAAGTGCATTATCTGGACATGAACAAAGGTATTCGTCCAGAGGTCTACCAGATGGAGGAACCTCAGAAGAATGATTTGAGACTTTACCTTCGTGAGATCATGGGTGACCCCAAAATGGTCGGTGTGAATGAAAACCTAACACACCATTGTATAATCATCGATGTGATAAAAAAGCTCAGTGCGTCACCTAGTGGAAAAGAAGGCATTAGGTTGTACATTAAGTTGTGCAAAGGTGTCGGGAAAGATCGCTTCATAGCGTTAGACATGACCCAAGAAGATCATTGAAGCCAACAAGGGTTTGGATGTCATGCACCAGTTTGTTTATGAGGATTATGGTGCATTCACACTTGATGTTAAATCAGTGTTAAATAAAAATCTAGGTGGCATCCTAAGTGGCACCCAATGTTAAATGAATGTTAGCTTAACATAATAATTTCATGGCAATTAGGTTTAAGTCCTAAATGGTTAGCATGGTGTGACCTGACTCAACGCTAGAGCCGCTAACACCAAGTGTGAATGCACCTTTAATGTTATTTGTATTAGGTGTGTTGACACCGATGGTTGTAGACGCTGACGACATCAGAGCGCATGACAGTCTCTTGTGTTTAAAGAAATCAACAAGGTGTGTTACACACAGTGGCTCTGCCATTTATGTAATATTGACAATGAATATTGTTATGATAAATTGGTAAATGAAATATGCTATTGAATATTCCTTTTTCATATTTCTGCAAGTTTTCACACACACACACAAAAAAGAAAACTTGTCATGACATGCAAATTTGAACGTTTCCAATCACATATTTGTCACATTTTTAAAGAATTGTATGAATTTTTGTGTATGATGGATGCCTCAATCATTTTTGGAGAAGGTAGTTATATATATATATATATATAACTACCTTCTCCAAAAATGATTGAGGCATCCATCATACACAAAAATTCATACAATTCTTTAAAAATGTGACAAATATGTGATTGGAAACGTTCAAATTTGCATGTCATGACAAGTTTTCTTTTTTGTGTGTGTGTGTGAAAACTTGCAGAAATATGAAAAAGGAATATTCAATAGCATATTTCATTTACCAATTTATCATAACAATATTCATTGTCAATATTACATAAATGGCAGAGCCACTGTGTGTAACACACCTTGTTGATTTCTTTAAACACAAGAGACTGTCATGCGCTCTGATGTCGTCAGCGTCTACAACCATCGGTGTCAACACACCTAATACAAATAACATTAAAGGTGCATTCACACTTGGTGTTAGCGGCTCTAGCGTTGAGTCAGGTCACACCATGCTAACCATTTAGGACTTAAACCTAATTGCCATGAAATTATTATGTTAAGCTAACATTCATTTAACATTGGGTGCCACTTAGGATGCCACCTAGATTTTTATTTAACACTGATTTAACATCAAGTGTGAATGCACCATAATCCTCATAAACAAACTGGTGCATGACATCCAAACCCTTGTTGGCTTCAATGATCTTCTTGGGTCATGTCTAACGCTATGAAGCGATCTTTCCCGACACCTTTGCACAACTTAATGTACAACCTAATGCCTTCTTTTCCACTAGGTGACGCACTGAGCTTTTTTATCACATCGATGATTATACAATGGTGTGTTAGGTTTTCATTCACACCGACCATTTTGGGGTCACCCATGATCTCACGAAGGTAAAGTCTCAAATCATTCTTCTGAGGTTCCTCCATCTGGTAGACCTCTGGACGAATACCTTTGTTCATGTCCAGATAATGCACTTCATTTTCCCCAATGCTGACATATTTGCCTTTGACATTAAAGGAATCAACACCGAAGCCAGAGATGAAGACGCTGTCAATACCGGTGACTGAACCTTCCTTCTCCATAGAAATGTATCGGTCACCGTCTTCGTATAAGTGGGTTCCCCTATCATCTCGTTCCAAAAATCAATCTGGCTAGACCAATTAGCAGAAAACCACCCAAGTGCTGACTTGACCCCCCTGAGGAAGATGCTCCTGTTGTAAGATTCAAACAACGTTACGAATGCAATGACAACCATTACGAGGGCCAGGAAGGCATAGATTGAAAAAAACAACACATAAAACATGTTGGTCTCTTGGTAGTTACTAGACTGCGTGGTGAAAGTGACGTCAAGATAGTTGCAATAATTGGAATTCCCAAAAGTGCTGTTAAACTATTCTCAACGATGGTGTTGTAGGTGGTTTGGTTTGCCCTGTAATATGTCGGTATTGGACGGAGACTGTCATACCCTCCTATAGTCCAATTTACATAAACATCGTTTACGAAGCTTGAATAAGTCAAGGGCAATTCTATGATGCCAACATTGGCCCTTCGCTCTAAAATCTCAACCTGTGAGAAAGCACTACCAGCAAGGTATATTTGGTCGAAACTAACTGTTGCTGACCCATTTGGTGTCACAACAGCAACGTTCGTAAAATTCCCAAAAAGTTGACAAACATACATTTGTCGCTTCTTGTAAGTTATCGTGCCTGACCTCTCGAACGAACTCGACGCCTGCTTTTGTAGCATTGTAAACCGTGTTATGCCCCACGCTAAACGCCTACAGAACGGAAATGACAAGGTAGAAGAACAACCTCATGGTGAATGACTGCATTATGTATACAAGGAGAGAAAGATATGGAGAGAAAGAGAAAGTAAGTAAAAAGGGAGAGGACAACCCAGGGGCTCGGCCGTGTTTGAGGTTCAATCCATCGAGGGGTGATAAACCAAAAACAGACCAAGCTCGTCCCTTCCTTGAACTTTGAACCCCGAGCTAAAACAAAAACCTTTACACAAAAACTCAAAACACGCCACATCACGTTGAACACAAAATCCAGTGCAACAAAAGCAAAATAAATCTAGTTCTTGCACAACCAAACTAGAGTAGAGTCTTCTGGATTTTAAAAGATTCTACTCACCTACAAATGACCCGCTAACCTGCGAAGTCTACAGGAATCCAAGCTTTCACACAAACTTGCAAAAACAAAAATCAAAATAAACACATAAGCTTGCAAAGCAAAAACATGAATACAAGAAGAAGTGTGTGTGTGTTTCAAAGTCCAGAACACTGGATTTTGATCACACACAACTCCTAGTTATACTAAAAACCAAAAGTTTGGAACCCCATTCACACAGGAACCGGTTCCAAATCTACTTACCTTAAATTACCTACAGTAACTAAGATAAAAACTTGTAACTATAAGATAACACCTGACAAAGCATTAATTGCTCCACCATGAATTACGAAACTGACGCATCCACCTCGAATGCCTTGTGGTAGAAACACACAATTCCCATCTATGGATACATCCGCGTAAATCGTCGTATTGAACTGGTACTGCCAGAGGACTATGTCGGATGTGGCATCCAGTGTGTAACGGAGTTGTAGAGCGGGCCTACTGAAGTGGTGAAGAGGACCCCAATTTTCCAATGCTCACTGCCCGTATTGGGAAATTCCACATTGATGATGTTTGTGTATACTCAATGGCCGCTTGTCGCAGAGCCATGTGATGCTCCCCCAATATATCCGCCGGGTCCAGAAACCTATAACAACAGCAATGCCAAGCAAGACAGTATGATCTTAATGAATGTCAATCCATTTGCCACCAAGATTGTTAAGATCTTAAATGCCTGCACAACAATCTTGCAAGCAATGTTTGTTCCACCCAAAGAAGAGGTGTAATTTCACAACAAACGTTTTTAGGATTCCATGTGGGAACATCAAGGGGAAAAAATGGAGGCTGCAAAGGGTACAAAGGGGTTTTTTGGGGAAAAAAAGGGCCCCAGTCACCATATCACAAGGGAAAAAAATTGAGAAATTATCGCATTTAGACACTAGGCTGCAACGTGCCCCTAGTTTATAGGGAGGATCCTAACTTTTGCTATTTCCCTCTTTTACCTCTGGCCAAATTTAACGAAGCCCTCATGTGGAAGATCCCCAACCCACCTGCTTCACAAATTTGGGAAAAAAAATCTCTGTTCTGCACCCTCCTTTTCTTTTCTCACAAACTTACAAAAATTCTCTCAGAAAATAAAACAATGGCACAAGACACCCTGAAACACACTTTCGGTCTTTTTTTTCGGGGTCAAATGCACCTTGATGTCCCAAACCAGTTGCCATCTTTTAATTATAAACATACAAAGTTCACATGTAACAGTATAACATGCATAGGAATTTGGGTTGGACATGACAACTTTGTCTTCACACCTTCAATTCATTATAGTCTTTAGATGTTAGTTGTTTCAAACCTTTCAAAATAGTTTTCAAGAAAAAAACAACAACATGGTCGAAAACAATTACAATGCAAACCAAACAAGGGTACAATTACAAGTTGGGTGAACAAGGCATTAGATGAGGTATTCTCAAAACAAAATATAAAGAATGGTTTGAAGGTTATAAATATTTGGCCATTTAACCCCAATGCAAGGGATGGTAGGGCTAGATTTAGTGAGATGCACATTGCAACACACAATGTCAAGACGTTAGATGAGGACAATGCACAGGGCTCTAATGAGGCCATGGATGATCATCAAGAATGGGGTGAAAATGGAGTTGAGCTACAAAGCTCATCAACATTGCAAGTATACGAAAAGCATGTTCCATCTAGGCTTATATTGATGATCAAAAACTAATTTACTATGTGGAAGAACCTACAAGTCTTGCAAGGATAACAAAAGATACCCTAAACCAAATAATAAACTTAGATTGATCCAATTATGAATGTCAAAGCATAAGTTTTAAATTGCAAGAAACCCAACTTCACTTTGCCTTGAAAACCTAATGTTGTTCCCCCATCTATTCAAGCATGAAGAACAGTGGCAAGGAGTCATTAGTTGATTATAACCAATCTCATGTTGTAACCTCTAGCGAATACCTAGTGAATATCAAGATAATATATGGCAAAAAAATTAAACAAGGAGGCTACAATACAAGTCAAAGAACAAAATAGAAAGGTAAAGAATATATATTCATGCAAATTGCTAATTCACATAATGTTCTAGAGAAAAAAACTCAAAGTTTGATTGAGAGACATTATATAAAACATATTTCAATCAAGCATAGTTTGCAATTACAATCAAGGAAACATGGGATAGATTTCACCAAAATTTTCAAGTTGGTTTTAGAACTCATCTTCTAGGGTACACAAGGTCAACCTAGGCATTACAATAACAATACAATCAAAGGCTAGGGCAAGTGCAAGGATGTTTGCAAAAGGTCATGTTATAGTAAGGTTACATCAACGTACCTTTGACTAGTTGACAATACAAAAATTGGGAGTGGGGGGGAGGGGATTAGGTTAGGAAGAAGACAAAGATGCTAAAAACAAGATGAATTGGAGGTCAACAAGAAAGACTACCTAGGAGTGCAAGATGAATATGACTCAAGAGGGCAATGAGAATAGGAGGGTGATTAGAAGGACCATGACCATGAGTGCAAGATCTCATGATACATTTATGCTTTCATGTAAAGTTCAAGATTTTAATGTGCCTTTACTCATATTATCATACCCTTTAGCAATCATTTTACTTTATGTTTCAATGTATCTTTGGTTTGACCTAGTTGATAAGTGTAGATAGGATGATAAGAATTTCATGTAAATTCAGGGATAATTTTTTTTTCACTAGAGTTGCGAACATTGTTGGGTGGAATGAATGCTAAACCTTTATCCAACTAGCAATCTATGTGATTTTTTCTTTAAAATAAATTACCTATGTTTCGTTTTGTTTCCACAGGTGTGAAGAATAAATAAGAAGTATAAAAATATGGGAAGTTTTAACATTCATTAAATTATATAAGGTTGTCAATAGTTTTCACATGTTACCAAACATGGATACATGGTATTTGTTTACCTTTAGAGGTTGGCTCCAATGGGATGGGGAAGGCCAATGTTGGGTAGATACTTGGTTTGGTGAGTTAGAATCATCAGTTCTGGTTCTGAACCTGGTTCTGATTGATTAAAGGCAAGTATATGATAGGTAATAGATATTAATATGTGCACATAATTGTGGCAGATCCATAATACAAGGAATACACTAAATGTGTTAAGCAAGTAGGCAAATTAATAAGAAGAAAAATAAGGGGGGTGCAAACAAGTTGTGTGTTGTAGTGAAATTGGGGAAACTGATATCTAAAGACATAAAGAGAACCCTGAAAGCAATGCATGTAAACCAAACTAACCAGCATGGTTACATCCGGTATAATCAAATAATAACCCCAGTTTTTCTTCACCATGCCATCTAAAAGAAACAGGCAAAATCATTTTGCTTTTCACCATGGTTACTTGAAGATGGTGAATTTGTTTTAGAGGGTAGTTTATAGGCAGAAGACTACCTCTAAATAGGCAGAAAACATCAGGAGAAAACACTCCAAATTTGGCAGCCACTGCCAGAAACAAATTGTGCTGATGAATTTTTATACTACAGACTCTAAGAGTATCTCAGTGATGACTCATGGCAGAGAACTTGGAATTGAATGGCAGAATCCGCAACCCGCTTGCAAATGCAGTCACAATCCTGAACCATCTATACTACCCATTTCTGAGAACTCATAATTTATGGCCACTACCTAATCTTTTGCTTTGATCAAACGTACAAAATGAGAACAAAGGCAGTCGAAAGGAGGTGTTTTTTATTGCTGAAAACTGAGGTACAGATTCATACCCACAAATTGTGATGTCTAAGACTAATCCCTCAGGCATCTGCATCACCTGACAATCTCCACTCAGGTCGCAGCAGCTAAAACAGGGAATAGTGCACCACCCACCTGTAGACACCACACACACTGTTGTCACTCAACTTGTATAATTTCCAATAAACATGCCAAACTTGCTAGCTACACCATCGTAAGAGGTCAGAAGCTGCCATCATTCAGTAATGAAAACTGCTAGAGATGTACAGCTCACATGTGAGAGACCTACTAAAAACTCCATGGCATATTAAAAGTAGTGAAAAGATTTTACCTTCTCAGAAATGTATGTGCCAAGGAAGGAGCCCCCCAGTACAGCCAACTGAGAAAACAAAAAAATTACAAATGTCAACAAGTCCATTATCCTACTGTCTTGGGCAGAAAAATGTATCTCTACTCATACCCAAACAGAAATGTGGGGATGCATGTCTCACAGAGAAAACAAACACTTTGTACATGCTAGGAACAGCCTTGAAGCTTTAGTCTAAAGTGCCTCAAGAGTTACATACCGCAGTGGCAACTCCATGGCCTGCAATTGCACCCGTCACTACCCCCAAATGGTGAGGATGCAGCTGCCAGTGCTGCACCACCCACACAATCTTCCCATTAGGGATGCTCTGATACTCATTACCAAAGAGCACCGAATGCCTTAGACAGAGACTGCAATAAGCAGCGAAGTAACAAAAGCTCAAGTTACCTTCAAACAAATGGAACGTGTGGAACTGAAACAAAGTAACAAAAACCACCTTCATGACATTGAGGAGCAATGCTTTCCAAGATTCCTGTAACTAAACTTTTGATTAAGACACTGATTTGCAATTCAAGATGAACTAGGTAAATAACACTGGAGACAATGTCTTAAGAATCATTACTGGTATCACTCAGGGAAAGACCATTTATGGGTTTGCTAATTATTACTATCGTGGTTTTCAGCTATTTTCTCTTTGCTGCCAGACTTATTATCTGACTACTAACTGTTAATAATATTGCAATCTCCAAACATATCTTTGGTCATCAGACAGAAAAGGATGTTTGAGTTGTGGGTTAATCAAGGACTGCCTCCAAAATCATCTGAGGCTTGGTGTTTTTTCAGAGCCTCAATGGTGTTGGGTGCAGATAGATTTGCACCAATGCAGGCGGTTACGACAGGAAGGAGAGGTTTTAGCATTCAGATTCTGGTTCAGGTTCTACTTTATACAAATCAAGCAATAATACAAATGAGATGCATCACATTACTAGACCTGCACCACCCTGTCACTACCCAGTTGCTCATCTGGCGTTTGAGAAAAAAACCTGCAGTGCTTCCTGGCACCTCCATCACTAGTCACTACCTGGACGCTCATCTGGGGTTTAGGTAAATAATGGTTTCTTTTTTCAAGATTTGATGTCGGCTGTTGGATTGGTGACAGGGGATAATCTCGGTTTCCTCTTCTCTACAATAACTAAGGTACATTGAGAAACCTCATCGTTGGTGCAACCTCTTTCTAGTACAGACTCTTGGGAAGCTTGGCACAGTTCCAGCTGGAATCTCAGGAGACCAGTCAGTCAATGACACATCACCAATATAGCAAGTTTGACTTCCGCATCAACTCCCGATTGGCACAATACTTAATATAGCTTCCGAGAACTTGATAGGAAATATTGTGGTGGGTATTCTGTCTCTATTGCAGACAAGAGCTTACTTGTTCTTGAATGCGTTTATCTTCCTATAGCCATGCTTGAGCCATGAGTAAATCCAGTTGCTGTTTAGCAAAGACTTGCAAAGAACACCCACTCTTCAGATATGTCACAGCTTGTTTCTGTGACCAGGAAGTCTGCACAGCCTTCTCATTGCGGAAAGGAAGAAATTTTGGTTCCAAAATTATTGTAATGCTGGACTTCACCATGAAAACTGCGAGCTGTGTTACCCACAAGCCATTGATGGACTGCTGCCAATGTTAGATCCACATGGCCATCATAGTGGCAGATTGTTCGGAGATGGAATAAATTGTAGTTTACCTTAAATTGTAGTTTACCTTGCTTGGAGGGACCCCACGAGATTTGCTGCTCAAAACTTCACCATCCCAGACTGTTTGGTCTGGTAAAATGCCTACTACTTTGATAGACTGTGGAAACTAGCCATAAAAACTTCCTGATGCTACCAGCAGGTTGCCACAGAACACATCAGATATTGGAAAATGGATAGACCTCATGTCCACAACACAAACTTCTCAGATTTCTCAGCCACCATAATTGTCTAGATTTGAAGTCCCATCCCAAGGCTGAGGGGAGAGATCCCAAATCCATAAGGTCCTAGTTACAAAACCTTCACCTACTTAATTTCCCGCTAGATTTTTCTTTTCATCTTTTCTAAATTTCCCTCTTTCTTTTTTGCTTTGTGTTTTTACCATAAACAACAGCTCTACAAAATGGATCTCCCAAGGCAAGAGGATGAGAATGCCACAAAGCGGATCTCTTGATGCAAGTACAACAAGTACATCTTTCTAAAAGAACATTCTTTATTTTAGGGATTTAAAAAAAATAAAAATACTAAACGATGAAAATGAAAACTATACCATCCAAAATGTGGAGGCACAATTGATAGGTTGTATTAAGCTTTTTTCATATTTCAAAAGGTACAGTGGAAAATTTGGGCAAGGGAGGGTCCAAAAAAGACATTAAGAAAAAACTCACTAAACTTTACATTAAGGAAAGACACCAAGTGTAGGCCTAAATGCTTCTAGCACAAGCTAAAATTCTTGGACCACAAACTAAAGTTCTTAAGAATATTTTAATCTTTAAAAAAATGCTCAAGCAAGCCCTTGATTTTGTCTCCAGATAGATAATTTTGACCCAAGCTGGAACATTGAGCTAGAAGAAATATATATCGCAATCTTAAAATTATATTTAAATTCTAAATATTTATTTGTTTGACATATGCTTGTTATGTACTACATTTGAAAACATTTTTTTATGATGATCAAGACATTAATTTTGTATCAAATATGTATTGTGAATTATGAATATTTCTCTCCAAGCATTAAGACTCTTGTTTAATATCATATGAAATGCTTGAAAAAGTAGATTATGTCATTTCTATTATTCCCATTGTCAATTGCTTTGAAAAAGTGGTCATTTTTCTAACTTTAAAGCTCTTTTAAGTTATTTTATGAATCTTATGGTGGAATGTATAATATGTTAAAATGTTCATACCACAAACCAAGATGTTTAAACTCCCAAGGGGGACACTTAATGTAAAGTTTGGGATCTACATGTGTCAAATGACCATTTTTAAAGGGGCATTAGATAATTGTTCAACTTATTTTTTATCACCCTATTATTATTTAATTTTCTAATATATACATATTAATGCCACCTTATATTAATTATTATAGATTATTTCATATTATTACATACTTTATATTATAATTAAATTTATTATTTGAATGAAATGTACATTTAAAAAAAATTAATTAACTTATAATTTTTACCCAACAACCAATATATTGCATTCTATATTTTTACTCATGTATTTTATAATTTTTTTTACTAGTATCCCATCCCCATGCCCCAATTTAAACTACATGCAATAATGCATTAGCACAAGCCAAAATGCTTAAACCACATGTAGAATTACTTAAACCACAAGTCAAAAATGTTAAGTTGTAGGTCAAAATGTTTAAACCATTAGTCTAAATGCTTTAAAATATTATAATTCCTTAGTCCCCAAGCCAAAATGTTTAAACCATAGGTCAAAATGCTTAGACCACAAGTTAGATTTTTAAAAAATATTCTAATTCCTTATGTCACAAGCCAAAATGCTCATGCTTCAAGCAAAATGATTAAATCAATTTTTAAAAAAAGTTCAAATAAAATTACAATTCAATCTCTTCCATCATTCTTTGTCTAATTAAATTCCCAATGTGACTATTACTTTTTTAATTTAGACATTGATAATTCTACTAGAAATTTACATTATTAATATGAGACTTTGAGTGTATTATGGAACAATGCATGGTTCAACAAAAGTAAGTCACACAATAAATAGTTTTGATTGCTCGTTCACCAAGAATGGGATGGAAATTTTATGAAATATCTTTGCTCTTTGCATGTTGTCAAATTCACTATTGTAGTAGTTCAAAATTTGCATAAAATTTGAATAGGATTTGCATGAATCATTTTTTTTTTGTTACATATGCAACTTTTGATTTTGTATGGTTATTAATATCACTTTTCTTGGTCATAGGTTTTTAATTTCATGCTAGCAAGTGTACTATTTCATGATGACATGGTACCATGAAATTTACAACCCATGACACACAACTCCAATTGTGCAAAACATAATTTCATGGTTGCTCATTTCATGCAATAAAATCTATTGAAATTGGAACCATAATTCATAATTTAGAAAAATTCACAATCATATTCTTGATTTCATTTTGGGAACCATAATTGTGATAGTTTTAATCTATTGGTTAGGGCCAAAACTAGAGGTGTTTCATAAAAGTAAAAACCACCCTTGGAACATTGCTTTCCATAAAACTTTTGGGGTTGTCTTTGATTACAATTTTTAAAATTTGACCTCCAATGCGTTTTGAAAATAATTTTGGGATTTAGGAAACCTTCAATTGGAGCTCCATTCAATCTAATATTAGGTTAAGTTCCATTTATGTTGCGTCCAATTAAAATTCATATATTTTCTAAATAGGTAGCCCCATTCATGGTATTAGTGTAGGCAAGAATTGAAAACAAACATAGTCAAGAAAAAAGAAATCCGCAAAGCCAATGAGCCAAGGTGACATTTAAGTGGAAAAAACCAAAAAATTTGTGGATGATTTCCATATGTTGTGCTCATAAAATGGTTGGTCATGATAAGTTACTAAGTTGGACCAATTTCAAGTCCATTTCGATTGAAATTTTGACATTCATATGTAAATTTTCCATTACACATTTGGGAATGTGGATCATAATTTGACAATCTTGATGTTTTAAATTATGAACAATTTAAGTTACATGGGTCATATATGTTTTAAATAGTTATTATTTTTTGGATTTGACCATGTCGGAACGTTCCCAAACTATGTAGGCCCTTACTCCAAATCTAGTATATTTAAAAAAACCTGAAAAAAATGGTGCGCATTTGTCAATTTACAATTTTTGGACTAAATGAGAAATATATATTGTAATCAAAGACAATTTTTCCTCTCAACAAATTAAATTAAGATTAATTTATTGAAGTTTTGACACTTTAAACAAAAGCTAAAAAGTTTTGTATACATTGGCAAATGGCAAAAATGGCCCACAAATGAAATATAATATCTTGTTCAATTGATTATAAGGTTATTATATATGTTGTATGAATCATGTTGAGGTTTATGTCAATTATTAAGTATAATGATCGAATTCATGAAGGGTGACATTAAGTTTATTTGGATGTCATGATTCAAAATTCACAAACATATATCAAACTTGTGACTCATGTTTGGCAAATTTTGTTGTAATAATAACCCCAATTTAAATATTTTAAGATGTTAACAATAGTTTTTATGTATATTACATTCACTAATGTGTTTCAAATTTACCTAGTGTTTTCAATGAGGTTTGATTTTTTAGAATTTCAACAAATTATTCTTTGTTTTTTTTCCTTTTGTTCAATTGACCCTCTTATATACTAAGTAATGTTAAGGGTGCAATCACAATCAAATGAGCTAAAAAAGGTGTTGGAGGAAAAATCAAAATCAAAATCAAAATTGGAGAAATAATTATGTTTTACCATTTAAAACCATGGCAATCATAACAAGTTGTTCCTTTTTCACTCATATGAAGGTCAAGGAATTCAAACCAAAAATCCATTTAATAAAATTTTAAGTTTAAATTTTGAATTAAAACCTTTGAAAATGAACATCTATTGTGTCAAAAAAAATGAATTTTGCAAAGGACTATAAAAAAGACTCATATAATAATAATAAATTATGGGAAAAATATTGAGAAGATAAAGACCTACTAGTCACATTCGAAAAACACTCATACCCTAAAATATGTGGAATTCTAAAACTTTAAAAATTCAAAAATCTTTGTAAAATTGATTCAAAGTTTTAGAACTTCAAAATTTCTTTTACGACATATAATGGGGTATAATGTACATGATGTGATAAGAAAATTTGTATTGTATTACAAGAAAACATAAAAATTAATAAAATCAATTTGTGGTTATGATTTGAAATTGTCATCATTTTTAAAGGTGAAACATTAAATTTACAAGGAGTTAGCGCACTTTCAAATTTTCATTTTTATTCAAAACTTATAAACAAAAAAACATGTTATGTACTTGGAAATTATTTTTAAAATTTATAGCAATTTACAAAAAAAATTGTTTAAAAATTCATTTGTATGAAAAAGCTATTTTTGGGCAAATAAACATAGTCCTTTTCTAAAGTAATGACATTGATTCATTGTATCTTGTTTCCAACTTTAAACATGAATCATATGTAAGATATATGAATTTCAAATCATTGTAGCCATTATATTGATAGGTATTCCATATTGAGGTGTATCCCATGTTCCTTTTGAAGAATTTTTGTTTATGGCCAAAGTGGCAATTGTCCATGGAAAGATGTAGAATATGTGGCAATCATCTAGATTAGGAAAACTTAACCAAAATCTAAGCCAAAATTATAGCCCAAATCTATAATCATCCTTCCAACATAATTTTGGTTAGACATTAAAATTTAGATATATGGTATAAGAAATTTTACCTTTCATAAGGTTGATTCTACAACTAAAAACCTTTAAAATTGCCTTTTTCATTTTGATTGTCTTTAGATTCACTTGTGAAAAAAACATTTGATGTATGCTATTGGAGACATATTGTGGTTAAGACTTATATTTAATTTGTTGGGGTTTGCCTCCCAAGCCCAAAAGTTCTTTTGTAATGATATTTTTTCCATTAGTCCATCACAAAAACATACATGTTAATTTTTAGAAATCCCCAAAATTATCTATGTTTTAATTTCAAGCATAGATTAATATGAGTCCCAATTTTGGACCATTGATATAATTAGTTCCAAGAGGAAAATAATCAATGTGTATATACACATTGATTATTTTTCTCTTTGGATTAATTATATCAATATATATATGGGACAAAATGAAGTGATATTTGGGAACAAGTTGGGGAACACATGAGGGATTTTCATATGCAATTGGGAACTTAGGTTTTGGCAGGCATGTTCTATTCATATTCATGGGCTAGATTTATATGATGTTAAATAAATCAATATTTCCAAATCTAATGATCATGCAAGGAAACAAATTTGGAGCACTAGGTTATATTATGGAAATTTTTGAAATGACAAAACAAGAAGCTCTATTAGGATTGCAAATGGAAATGGAGGGGGTTTTCAAAACTAAGAGAACATAACAAAAAATGAATGATACTTGTAACCTTTGAAAGTGACACCATTTCCCTTTCTCATGAGTAGCATAGGATGATAAACAATAATTATTCATATTTAAAGCTATTTTATACCATACAACAAAAATGCCAAAGGAAGAGGACATGTTGCCAAAAAAGGGAAAATGTAAAATGAAATATTTGATAAAACCTATGCAAATTTATCCAATACACAACACTTGAGTTATGCAGTTGGAGTGGTAAGTCAATTCATGCAAACATCACGAAAGCCACATTTGGATGTAGTGAGGCACATACTGAGGTACATAAAACATACCTTGTAGTGTGGAAATTTTTTACAAAACCAAAAGCTAGTTACAAGTACATGGATACACAGATGCTAATTGGGCTTATAATGTTTCAGATAGAAGATCAACTAGTGGTTTCATGTTTTCTTTTGGAAGTGGTGATGTTAGTTGGAGTAGTAAGAAACAACCAACAATTGCACTATCAAGCACGGAGGCAGAATACAAAGGTGTAGCAATTGCTGCATCTGAAGTAGTTTGGTTATAAAAACTATTTTCAGATTTCGGAGAGTCGGTGGATGTTCCTGTTGTCATTTATTGTGATAACATCAGTAGCATATTACTTGTTAATAAACATGGTCTATCATGCTAGGATAAAGCACATGGAGGTGCATTACCACTTTATTAGAGACAAAGTTCTAGCAAATGAAATTGACCTTATTCATGTCGGTACTCAAGATCAAGTTGCTGACATTTTCACAAAGGTTTTAGGTATAGAGAAGCTAAAGAGGTTTAGAAAAATGCTTGGTGTACTACAAGTGGATTTGAGCTTGAGGGGGAGTGTTGAGAATTCAAGCTTAACTAATTAGGTTTCATTAGTTACTAGAGTAAGAAAGTAATTAGGTTACTTTCACAAGGTTGAATTATTTTTTTTACTTATATTAGTTTGGTTATTTGTGGTTTGGTCTTTTAGTTAAATACCTTAGTGTTGATGGTTTGGCTCTCTTTTCTTCATTGCACAAGTTTGTGTATTTCATGTGACAAGAACCTTGAAGTGTTTTTGATGTTATGTTTCGTGTTGTGAGCATCATGTTGTAGTTTCCTTTCAATAAAGATTTATGTTTGCACTTGAGTAGATCTCCTATTTGTTAACAAAAAAGAGGTATTCAATGTGTTGGATTCTTTCCTTTCATTCTTAAAGAAATATGAAAACAAGAAAGTCCATAATAGGATATCTTTGATAGTAGACCCCAAGTTTAAGAGTTTTCGTAAAGTATCTTCATTTGTTGGAAAGGAACAAGGTGTTGCTCTTGTTGAAGAATATAATAAAAAAACCTTGTATCCTATGTTGGTCAAATGCCTTGAACATTTACATCCTTTGGTAAGGTTAAATAGGAATTCTACTAACTAAGATATTTTTTAACAAGATTGTAATTTGGATATTTTTGAATAAACTGCAAGCACAAATGAAGCAACAAAAAAATTTGTGAAAGAGTTATTGATTTTTAAAAGATTGATTGAATGTTAAAGACATCAAATGTCTTCTTTAATGGTGGTAGAACATGAAGCAATGTTTTCTATAGTTGGATTTTTAGCCTCGTATACTTTGGGTGCTATAGGATCTCACATTGAAACAAAAAAAAAATTTGTTTTTGGCTAGAATATTTATTAACCTTACGAAATGTTGTTTGCAAATTGAAAAATTTAAAGAAGTTGATATTTATCAACAAAACCTAGCCTAATGATCCTAGAATAGGTTGTAAGTTTTCATTTAACTTACTAGAAATCCTTGAAAAGGATGTAGATTTACAAAAGGAGTTAAAAGAATTTCAAGGTGAATTTGAAAAGGATGAAGTTGTTGAAGTGTAAAAGTTCAATAAATAAATTATTGTTTAGTGTTAAAGTTTTTATTTATAACAATGTTATAATTTTTTCATTAATAAAAAAATTGAGATTTTTAAATTTCATACATATATATATATATATATTTAGTTTGTGAAAACTGACTATTCTCAAAATTTTTAAAATCGACATAATGAGAATTGGTTTAATTTATTATTTTAAATATTGATACCCTTGCTCGAAAAATATATTTTAGGGTAAAAAAGTGAAAACTAAACCATTTTATAAATCGTTTTATGAAAACTGGATCCAACAAGTAAAAAAAAAATGTGATACCTGCCCAACATGGGTCTTGACATATTCCAACTCTTGACAATGATAGTGCAATGGTAGGTATCAAATGTCAACCAACAACTAGTGTGAATCAGACACAAAATGTCAAGGGACAATGGTGCGAACATTATGATTACAAACGTTAAAATTGTTAGGACTTAATGAACTGGCCTTAATGTAATGTTAAGACGATGTTAGGTATAGGACCTAGCACTAGATGTGGCATGGTCTTTATTCAATTGCATTAAAAGAAGCAAGAATAAAATAAAACATCACAAGAGATTTTTTGAAAATACTAATTAAAAAACATATGGGACCCCTAAATATAATCTTTCGCCCATTACCAAGGAACCATCATGTGCAAAGAACATTTTAAACCTTTGGAACTTTATAAAAGCATAACACATTTTTTTACTTTTAAACTCTCAAATGGGTAACTATATTGGGTTAACTTTAAAGTACTTCCTAGATGAAGGGCCCCAATGAATGTGATAGCCTAAAACTAGGTCAAAAAACTTGAATATCACCTTCAACTAGCCTTTAGGAAAACCCAAAAAAGGGTTCCTTCCCACCATGATGAACTTTTAAATTTTCAAAAATCTTATGAAATGGAGGTATCTAAATTGTGGGAAAATATGTAACTTCCATTTCATAAAATTCTTGAAATTCAAAAAAAAGATCAAAAAGTTTACATATGCTTTGGGAGCTATGTCAAATTACACATACAAATTTTTCAAAGGTGATTTTTCTCCTATAAAAGTTAGTTGTTTAAACTTGGGAACCAGTGCTAAGATCATGATTTTGTGTAGCAATAAGATAACTACATTTTAAATGGATAGTTTAAACCAAAAATACAAAAAATCATCCCCATTTGGGATGGAAGTAATTTCATTGGATTAGCAAATGAACATTTACCCAAATTGAAGTGGAATTAATTTTTTTTACAAGGTTAATTAAATATAAAATTTCAAAGTTTGGACACCTAACCACCTATAATGGAGAGTTAGGAGGCCCATACATACAAACATGCAACCCTATTTTAAACATGGACCTTTTTATATCAAATCACAATGATGTGTTTGATCCATCACTTCTTAAAATGAAGATAGAGAGGTGTCACCAATAGAAATAGGCCAAAATGTAACCATTCAATTTGTGATTATGTGCAATTAATTGTCACTTGCAACTAACTAAGTAACATTTGCAACTAAAAGTCAAGTTACCATTTTTTTACAACTATGTTGTGACTATGTTATAATTAATGGCTTATTCATCCTTTCAAAGGGATGATTTTAAACATATTTTCATCCTAGAAAGCCATTACATGGCCCATTAGTTGCAAATGTGACTAGAATTAGGTGTAGCCCTTTCAACATGCAAAGGCATATTAGATGTATTTTAGGATCTATTAGCGGGATACTAAAATGTACATGTGTACAATGGGGTTATGTATAATGGATGTATTGAAATCATATGTAGCTCATATTTAAAACATATCAAAATATATTAATTAAACATAATATCACATATGTATAATATGCATATATTAAAATTTTATTAAACTTATTTATATACAGAATATATTTCAGCCATATTACATATGTTTCCAAAGTTTTTTTTATTAAGGTTAAATGACTTTGATATTAAGGTTTCATCAAATGTTTATTGAAGGTATGTTAAGTTATAATTTAGTTACATGTTTTAATATGTTTATATTAATAAGTAATAATTACTAAAAGTTACAAGTTCATTGATTATTTAATAGTAATGATTCATTAACAATCGTTAGTCAAATCATTAATTAGTTGATAATTAATGGTTTATAGTTATAATTTATAATTAATACCTAATGTTTAATAATAGTTGACAAATATTAATTATTAATTAATCACAAATAATAACAATAAAAAACTATTAATACTTGATAATTCAATGTTTATCAATTATTTTAAAATTAATAGTTAAAATTTATTAGGTAATCAACTATTTAATTACTTATTTCGAATTTATGAATTTTGAATTAATACCTTTAAACTAGCTAGTCAATTAATTTAATCATAATATTATTTATGTATTTATTTTAATAGTATTATTTTATTAAATATTTTTATAAAATATTAAATTTTATTGATCAATCATTTCTATTAGATATTTAATTAACTGATAATTATTACTAAGTACTTATTATTGCTATTACTAGAGCTATTACATATAGTGGAACAATAAATAATTAATAGGTAGGTTGATAAATGAATAGGCGACTAATTAATTAGGTAATTAAGTAGTTAGTTAGCTACTTAATCTTATTTATTTATTTATTTATTCTACTTTATGCATAAAATTACTTTCTTACTTTACTTACTTATTATTTACTTTATTTATTTCCTTATTTATTTTCTTTTTATAATCATGCCTTGTAGGATTTGAACCTACAACATCAAGTTTTGGATACTTGTGTTCTACCAAAATAAACTAAGAATGTTTCTTTACATCAAAGAAATATAAATAGAATTTTGAATCAAATTGAAACTTAAAAATATTATGAGTTCAATGGGAAAAAATGATTTGTAATTATATACTCCAAATTTTTGAAGTTCTTTTCTTGTGATTTGAATTTATCACAAAATATAAAGTTTAGGGTAGGGATGACAGATTTGAACCTATCACATTTTGTACCCAAAACAAACATGCTACCAAGTTGTAACTTTAGTTATTTTCTTACTTTACTTGCTTATTTATTTACTTTAGTTAACTATTTGTTTTCTTACTTTGCTTACTTATTTACTTGCAAAATTCAAATTATCCCTTTTTTTTGTGTTTGATTTCCATCTTGAACACTATATAACAAAGGTGTTTCACCTTCTAATTTCATAATCTAATGATGTGGCAATGGGGATGAGCTAAAAGGCTTAACCCAAATGGAAAATTCAAAAGAAATTAAAAATAATAATGTACCTAACCCTTCACTTACATACCTTTTTAAATTGTCTACCTACCAACCTACTTAATAAGAAGGTATGTAATTAACCTAGGTAGGTAGGTTGAAGCAACCTACCTACCTAGGGCCTACCAAGCAATTTACCTAGTTCAACTTATATTAATATGTCATGTGGCAAAATTATATTGTGCCATATGTCATGATCCAAAACCATCTAAACAAATGAATTGGAAGTTTTAGATTATTTGAACTTAAGATGGATTAATTAACCACATGCTACCATGTGTCAAAATATGGTTCCAACATGTGCCATGGTTTTGGATGTCACCAAAATAGTTGCACCTTAGTTGCAAATGCCAATACACATGGGTTATTCCATATGATGGATGAAACCACATATATATTTTGTACTTTGTCCAAAAATTGATGATATGAACATGACATCATCAAATTTATGATTAATTTGCGCTTATGACTAGTTTTAAGCAATTACGGGGTTTTTAGTTGCAAAATGTCATTTTGACTAAATAATAGTCACAAACATTAGTTGCAAATTTGAGTTTATTTTCTAATGTACTATGCACTTGAATGCTATGACTGCATTGTCACAAAACTTTGCAAGTGTGGTTGTAAATGTGTCAAAATGGCAAACTTTCATTACATCATTCCATCTATCAAATGATGCACACAAATCCAGTAAAATCTCTACATTTGTCTTTTAAACCAACAACTAATAACTTGAAATGAAACTTGATTTGTATGCAAAACGATTAACCATTTTCAAAAAATGGACATTAAAAGATCCTAAATTACATGTTGGAATTTGCTGGTCGTTAAAGTTTCACATAACACATTGTTAGGGCAATGACATTGTAGCACATTGTTGGTTTGATTTGTGCGTCATTCCACATGGATCAATCTTAGAGTTCTTCTATGAACTCAATGTGTGCCACCTATTTGCCTTCCTTCCTTGCTTTTCTTTTTTCAATCGTTTTTGTCGTGTTGAACTTGCAAATTCCCAATGTGATTCCATAGAATGGAGCTCGGTAAGCTATACCCATGTTGCTATTAAGGCCAACAACTTAGTAGGCTATGAGCAGCTCCTTAGTTGCCCCCTTTCGCTTGGACCTAGATGGGGCTTCAAGTAAGGTCGCAAATTGACCAATATGGTTAAAGTGCAGGAATAGGGTCTTGGATGCTATTGCACATGAATACGTGGACTCTTCTAGTTGCAATGATGGATGTGAGCAATTTCCATTGCCACTTAGGCATGGATTATTGGCTTCAAATGGTGGGTCACAATTAAACCTTTCAATTTCAACAAAATAATGAAAGACATTATCATTAAAAATGTTAGATTCAACCAAAATTTCCTCGACGTGCAAATCAACTTTGTCAAAATGAAAATTAGGTGCTTCCATATCCATAAACTATTTTGATAGTTGCATCTTGCCTAGCATAGCTTTTAGATTCAAAGGCCAAATTCTAATTGTTTTGAAACCTTTGTAAATATTTTGTGGGTTCAATGTTTTTTTCAAAACTAAAGAAACCCAATGTGCCAAATCTTCTTTTTTGGCACCTTTCCCTTTGTTCATTAGTGTCCAAACATCCATGTATGTTTTAAATGCAATTTTGAAAGGTTTGAAACATGCAACATTTAAAGGATGGAGTGCATGGCTAGTGTGTGATGGCAAGGTCAATATATCCAACCCCACCTTCCTAGCCTTGTGCACAACATCAATTGTGACATGTGAATTATAGCCATCTAAAACCAACAAGTGTTGATTCGTGGTGCATATATTTCCATTGTGCACTTGAACATATGTTATGAAGTGCAAAACCCATTGTCAAAAGAATGGCAATCATCGATGCTTTTGGCTACATAGCCATTGTTATGTCGGATTCACACCTCTCAATGAAGTTTCAACGAAACTGTTTACCTTGAAAAATGTAAAAAATTGGAAGTGATTCACCTATTGCGTTGATGTAGGATAACATGGACAACCAATTTCATTCATTTGGTGTGATTGAATGCACAAATCTAAAGCTAGTTTGAACTAGAACAAGCACACTTCCATTTCACCATGCTTAACCACTTGATTTATCATAGTTCTAAATTTGAATTGCTTGATAATGGTGTGTGTTGTATGCTTCTATTAAGTTAACATAGAAAGATGCAACATTTGCTAGACATAGACCTTTTGTAAACCTTGGGTGACTGTCAATGACAAGTCATGATGATGCCTCTTGAACTGCCTAAGTCACCCCCATCCTAGGATCCCATTTTTAAATGGTGTGTTTATCTCCTGTGTAATTTATGTTATTTTTAATTTAAGTTGTGTAAGTGTTAGCAAATGCCCAATCACATGCACCTTTTTCACATAAAAGACTAGTTCATCCACTTTTGCTTTATGTAATACTCTTACTTTCCCTCTTTTCCTAGATTGTCTAAGTCCATACAAATGGTTGCATAATGATGTGGCAAGCACGCCCCACATTCAATTAACAGTGTGGATCTTACATCTACTTTTGACAACTTCAATTGATGCCTTCAACCTAACGTCCTTCTAGTTGTTGTTTTTCCATCATCTTTTTTCACCTCTCAAGTTGATTAGTGAGTTTGCCTATTGTTGTGTTCCTTGACCCAAGTGGTGTGTGTCGAAAGGCATCAACTTTCTATGTGCACGCTGATTAGCTTGCAACAAGGTTAACATTCTTGTCACCTTGTTGGTTATAGTTTGGAACTTAGACATTGCATCGAAAACCATCATTGTTGTTCTGGTTTGAAGCTTGAATTGACCAACCTACGATAGAATAGTTGTGTGCAAAATGTGTTTACAAAATCAACGCATTGTACTAACTACCCACTTCACTTGATTATAGTTGGTTATGAGTATCTTCATTGTTCAACCTCTCGAATCCAAGTGTTAAAACTTGAAATGGTATTGAGCACGAAATCATGATTAGAGGCGGTGATTTTTCTTGTTGTGGAGACTCATATTCTGAACCTCTATCCTCGCACAAGTTAGACTGTGAGTCATTGCTACTCTCATCACACAATTATCCCCTCCAAATCTGTGTCTCAAAATAATTGACACATCTGACTTTCCTGCACAAAATTATTCATGCTCACAAAATTCATGTAGGTTGCAACAGTCACCTAAGTTGCACATCAACATACACAAAGTTGATCATTTGTGTTTGCAAAAATGGATAATTCTCTTCACATTTCATGTGCATTGCTAAGGTAATTTATTTTTGTGGGAAATTCATATTGTGAACACTGCTTGACTCAATCATAGTTGCTTTGTTCATGATATTGTGTCACAATGTTGCCATAAAACAACTGGCAAATCGCAGCATATATGCTTCCTTTGCACTTCAATGGGGATCGAATATGCCTCTGATCTTTTGCTTAATGAAGGTCATTAACACTCCGAATGGGCCCATAAAGTGAAAATAGCACCCCTTCTCCTGAGGTTACGAGGTAAATGGTTTGGATTAAGCCTTTTTCAGACATTTTTAACATATGGTTAATCAAAAGTTCAATTAGCAGCAGTTTTAGGCACAACAGTGGGTTATCAAGAAGGGGCACTGTCTGTTTAGGGTGTAATTACCTTAAATTATGCAAAATTATAACCCAGGCTGATTGGTGAGTTCCAAAGCATCCTACCTCTTCTATAGACTCAATAAGCCACTTTGTTTTGTTTCTGGGGATACCCATAATGAGGCGAAGCACTCTGCTCACGCCTTGTGGCTGGGAAGACGTTAAGGGCCACTTTACGCGAGGGTCCGGGGTCAAATTTAGACTGATTTGAAGCAAATTGAATCCTTGAGTTGGACTGGACCTTAGTCCCTAGCCTGATTCTTGGTTCTCCAAACCAGGAGCTCTCCTTTTAGCACTGTTTTTTGGTCCTAACCAATTTATTTTCCCTCCAAAACAGGTAACATGTAAGTTTTTAGCAGTGTTGGGCGGATCTCAAATGCTGACCCGGTTCTCAAAATGAGTATCAATTGACACTTTCAAATGTGAGAACCGGAATGAAAACCGACCTCAGGTTCTCCCATGACCGAGAACCGGAACTGGCTGGTTCTCATAAAAAGGTGAGAACCGCCCAACACTGGTTTTTAGCCTCAAATTGCCACTTTTTGGTCTTGGACCTTCATCTAAAGGCCTTGGGACCAATTTACAGCTGTCGACCAGTAAGATTGCTTGAATTCATTGGTCCCTGGACCTTGGACCCTTGTCTAAAGTCGGCCTAGACCTGCACTGTTCTGTGACAGGGTCTTAATTTTTTTAACTTTTTGTCTTTTGTTGTTTAGCAAGTAGCAAAAAAAGTTTCCTCTAAAGTGCATTTAGGTATGCTAGTGGTTGGTAAACAGACAACCCACATGGGAGGCAGTATAACACATGAAACTTATATTCTTTGGCAGAACATTGGAAAACATCAAAAACCAAGTTGCATGGTTTCACACAGAACGGTGCAAGATAAAAAAGGTGTGCAAGAAGACAAGTGATATAGGCACCACACAGTGCTCATTAGTGTCTTGTAGTTGGTTTCATTGAGGGAGATGCTAAACACCTCTCGATTGTCTTCTTGTGCACCTTTTTCGCCATTGCATAGTTCTACACGAAACCATGCAACCCGGTCCTCAATGTTCTTTGTGTTCTAACTTCTTACCCGTTTCATGACAATAATCCCCTCACTCACGGGCTTACCCGGCACATTATATCAAGAAAAATAATACAAAAGGCCATAAGTTTACAATAAATGCTTGTCCGATTAGTTAGTTAAATCCAATGAAAAATGCCTCAAAGGAATATTGCATTGACGATTTTGGTAGGTGAACGACAGTGTTTATAGCCACAGATTGAAGTCAAAATTGATGGCCTTCAACTAGGATTGACCAAGGATAGAATTAAGTTGAGAATTAAAGAAGAGGAACATAATATTATAGAAGACGCCACCAAGTTCTTGTCCCTCAAAACTTGAAAAGATTATGAAAAAATTCTCCCAGGATGATCCTAATGTGGTCCTTTTGAAAATGAACATAGTTCTGTTTTTCCAAAAATATTTAAACTTTTGGTTGGATTCTGAGCAACCTTTTTTTGAGTGCAAAATTTTGCACAAATATGAGAATTTTTTTATAAAAAAACTTTCACATATTTCCCTTTTCGGGGGGTGGGGAGCCAAATTTCGAAAAAAAAATAAATTTGGGAGTTTTTTTTAAACCACATTTTTTCTTTGATTTCAGAGGGGGGAACATTTTTAGCTTTCTAACTTTTTGGATAGGTTGCATTTAATGTAAAAACCTGTTGTCATTTAATGATAAATCCCTCTTTGGATACTTGCATATGATACAATAGTAGAAATTTGAAAACAAGTACTGGATAATCTGGATAGAAAGGAATGATGTTACTTTCAACAGCAATGAGAGGTGGCAATTGATTTTTGCACAAGGCTCAAAAAGTCATCCGGGAAGCTTTGTCGATGAGATGATCACCAGCATTAGACAATTGTAGACGGGTTTTTGCTCAATCTCCTGCTGGTAGGCAAGAGCACTTTGTTCATTTAGACGAAGTGCGGCGGAAAACATAAGGTAATTTGTATTAGGTCTCGAAATTTCGTTTGATGGTGCTTCCATAGGCCTCATAGGGGCTTCATCAACTAAGTTCACAGGTTGCGTGTGTGCTTTTGCTCCCTGCTACCTGTGACTCCTATCTTCGCAATAAATGAACGTTCATTTTGTGCCCCTCCAAAAAAAAACAGTGGATCAAAAACCCTGGCTTCCCTTCTTTTGTATTCCTTGCAAAATGGAGCCAGCTATTGCTCTGCTCCATTGAAATATCTAACGGAAACTCATTCTTCAACTTGCTGGAATATTTAGATTAGGATATCTTTGTGCATGCAGTTTGTATTAGTGCCCATAATGGGTACCAGTGGTCCGCCATCTGCCTTCCATGCTGCTCTTTGATATTATGGAGAATGACAATTGACGTTATGGTGAGGTGTGCTCACTAAGGTGGTGACATGGTGGTGATGATCCATCACGTGATGAGTGTTTGTAGTGTGCACCCTTGCATTTTGTTGATAACATGGTGGTGATGATCCAATACGTGATGAGTATCATTGTGCACCCTTGTGTATTTCATAAGTAAGATGTGCACATTTCATAGTTAAGTAATCATGGGCAGAACCTAAGGAAATGCAGTAAATCCCTGACAGTGGGACCTTGCCTGGCACAATCCCCAAGGAAGCTTTGGTTAAAAACTACATCTTCCCAAATCAATCCCTTGTTGCAAGGATCCCTCACCCTAGGGCTCTCACAAACAATGTGTAACAAGCCTGGATTTTGAAAATGATCTATCGCCAATTACACTAAGATTTTCACCCACAGATTGCAGGGGTGTTTTCACCCTTGAATATTTCATATGGATTATATTCTCAACATGATCATCATGTGATCGGAATTTCCAGTATTTTTTCATGTTCACATGAAAGGACCTCTACTTTCTATATTTGTCGTACATTAACTGGTCCATTATGGTGGGCTGTATGTAGGGCGATGATGTGATGCTGATGTGTCCATGATGGTTTAGTTTCAACATGTGAGGGTTTCTATTACCATGTATTTAATGAATATTTTGTGTATTACATACTCTTGATAATTGTGTTCTAATTTGAAGTTTTCCATTATTAATATCAGCTGTGTATTTTAGGTATTTGTGCAGAGGGCATAAAAGAAAAAATAGAAG
>Ga0116231_10001323_pt1 | contig 50150 bp, 32 predicted proteins | sample S1TSphgellanicum_2_FD_89695 | JGI IMG/M metagenome (GOLD analysis project Ga0116231, IMG submission 89695) | Host-associated microbial communities from peat moss isolated from Minnesota, USA - S1T2_Fd - Sphagnum magellanicum MG | ecosystem: Host-associated > Plants > Peat moss > Unclassified...
GAAAGGAAGAAAAGAAAAAAGGAGGGGAGGGGGGGGGGGGGGGGGGGGGGGGGGGGGAAGAGGGGGGGGGGGGGGGGCAGGGGGAGTTGTTGTATGCCAACTGTTAGCTGCCGCGATGCGTCGTTTTCTTCAATGTACGAGACTATTGATCTGCAGCAGCAGCAGCAGCATGCCGCAGTAGCATCATCATCATCACCAGCTGGGTGGGTTTGCAACCAGCACTGCAGCTGGCTGACAGATTATAAATTTTTCCACAGCAGCTCCAAAACCCCAAATTTATTCAGTCTAGTTACAGCTTGCATTCTTGGGTAACCTAATTATTATTGCTCTTGTGATTTTGCTCTCGCTAATGGCAACGGTAACTAGGAACAAAAAACACAAAAAAGCACTCATCAGAGCCGCCGGTACGAGATGAGAGAAAGAGAGCGCGCGCGCGAGGAAGTGCGTGCAAAGGAGAGAGAGAGAGAGAGAGATGAGAACAAAGGCCAGCCAGAGGCCAGCCAGAGAGCGCGCACTGTGAGAGATGGATGATGTCTGGACAGACAACAGTTTTTCATTAGGTTTCAGTTCCCTAAACTAACCACGGTGGTTACCTCGGTTTCTGTTTTTACTACCTACCACCTAGTAACCTCACTAGGCCTTACCTCTGTGCTAACTACTGAGAGTGCATTTTTTTTTAATTGTTCTATGCTCCTCCTACTTGCTTACTAGCCACTTATTCTCCTTCCTTCCTTCCTTCCTTCCTACCAACCTACCTACCTACCTACCTACAGGACGGACTAAGTTGGCAAAGTGATTTACCCCACATTTAACTAGATTGAGTTTATCAGCAACAACTGAGATAGGTTATTAGGGTGAACCTTACATCATCAACTCTTGGTTGGGTTTCATCCACACCTGAGATAGGTTAGCAGTCAACACAATGAAACCTAACTTCAACAGAGTTTGGGTTTTACCAGCATCACCTCAGTTGGGATTTCATCCACACACTGAGATAGGTTACCGGTCACCACAGTGAAACCTTAACTTCAACTGAGTCTGGGTTTTACCAGCATCAACTCAGTTGGGATTTCATCCACACACTGAGATAGGTTACCAGTCACCACAGTGAAACCTTAACTTCAACTGAGTTTGGGTTTTACCAGCATCCACTCAGTTGGGATTTCATCCACACACTGAGATAGGTTACCAGTCACCACAGTGAAACCTTAACTTCAACTGAGTTTGGGTTTTACCAGCATCCACTAAGTTGGGGTTCATCAGCAACTGAATTGTGTTACTAAGTTGAAACTTGATGTCAACTGAGTTGGGGTTTATTGGCAACTGAGATAGGTTATTGAGATGAAACTTGACCTCAACTCAGTTGAGGTTCATCCACAATTGAGTAGCTAGAACTGGCAGCAAATGTCTAATACATTATCAAGTGAATTTTTTCCTTCACTAAAGGCAAAGGCATTTTTCAAAAAATGAAATGGCCATCCGACTTATTTTTACTCAGGTGGGTGCTTAATTCAGGAATGCCTCTGTGACTTGAAGATGTGTCTGGTGTTGTGGGTGTGAACAAGTTCCAAATGGAATTTTGGATGAAGGAGTGACCTAGTGGATGAAGAGCCTTAAGGTTTTGGACTGACGGAAGGTGCCAAAACAAGAGATAGTTGAGCATCGTGAGGCCTGAAAGGTGTCATTGTTCTACATTTGTTGTCTTTTTTGTTTTTGTTGTGATCTATTGTTTGCAAATAATGTGGTTTGTTTTTCTTTCTTCGTGATGGTGATGGTGCTCGGCATTGATCCAACAAAAATCTGACGTTGTGTGGTGCTACTTATGGAAGGAGTGTGAGCATGGCAATATATGAGCAAGTTCCCAATTGATGAAAAACTAAGTTCCGAAATTTGAGAAAGGCATTGTGTTACTTGATTGTTTTTTTCGTCTATGATTTGGCAAGAGTTGAGGTTTTGAAATGGTGATGTTTAGACAATTGAAGTTTGTGAGGGAAGATTGCCCTAAATCTAGGAAGTTCTTTGAGTAAAGGGGACTATAATTCCGATGTGCCATTTCCATCTCTTTTGTGTAGGTTGAAGAATGTCATATAGAGTAGGGAATAGTTGAAAAAGATGATGAATAGGGGATAGTTGAAAAAGATGATGAATAGACAAGGGGTTTCAAAAGCAGTTGGATTGTGGCATTTGTGATGGGAAGGAGAGATGATGCATTTTTGGGACTGAATATTGATTTGGGGTGTAAAAAGGTGTTAACGGGGTTTTTCTATTCCCATTAAGGTTAATTCAACTCTAGATTTTTCAACAATAGGTTCCTAAAGCAACAACAAACACATATAACACACAAACTAAAACTTAAATTACTACAAATCCTAAACTAACATGTACACAAATTGTTCAAACTTGAAAGAAATAGGATGAAAGAAAATTGATCCATGTTCCATAATTGAATAATGAAACACAATCATGAATGAAATCCAAAAGTCTTTCAACAAGTCTATCCTCTTAGTCTTATACTAGCCAATTCAAAATACAACAGTCATAACTTACCATTATAAATAGTCATTAGCCAGTACCTAGACTAACAATCTAAAATTTCAAAAAGTACATCTTACCTAACTACTTGTCCAACTACCAATTCTATCAAGTATAGGTTTTACCAATCACCTATTGATTAACATGTCAACCTATCTTCTTAACCTAGTCATTACCTACCATGTTTAGTTAACTGGTTAGGTTAATACTACAAGTTATGTTAAATAATAGGTTATTCCACCTATTAGGTTTAACAACTTGCTTATATTATCAACATGTTACCAAATCCGGGTAACAAAAGGAGTACCCATTTCAGTGGGAGCTCTAAAAATAATCACTATGACCTGAATTTCCAGGGGATTATTAGTGCATACCTATAATTGATGGTTAGGATTATTGTTGTCTCTTTGTAAAACTTCTTAAGACTTAGTGGGAGCATGGAAAGGATTTATGTGTTGGGGATACGAGTTGAGAATTTCAAAATGCCATAATCCAACCAATGGGCTCGAACAAAGAGACCAGAGTGAACTTATTTTTCATGTTCCATAGTTTCAATTTCATAGCTAGTGTTCAGTTCATTATATGAATGGTTGTAATTTGTTATTTGAGATTTCATAGAAGTTTGTTATTGGTTCTCTAATAGTTGTTGATTTGGCATTGCCCCCATTTTTGGTATCAGAACATGGTTGATCATCAAGATCTTTTAACTACCATCAAATTCAAAATAAAAACATGATAGAAGAATGTCAAAATCCAATAACACTAACTTTGCTTAGGAATTAACCACTCAAGAAATTTTTGAATAGCAGATAGCACATTAATTTGATAAACCTGGTTTTGAACAAGCACCTTCAGTACGGTCTCTAATATTGCGAATGCTTGGATTTGGGGGTGGTGCATATCATTGGCATTGACCCAAAAGAAGCACAAGTTAGTGATTTGGTTGTTAAAATCAACCACAGCGGATTTGGTGCCCATGCATAGATATGGGTCAAGATCCATGATGGAGCAAGAGGATGGAGCAATGATGCACAATTTCAGTGTAGATTTTTCTTTTCTTCATACCTCGTTTAACATTTACAACTCTAGATTTGGGGAGGAAGATGTTATCCCCAGAATAGGTGACATCTGGATACCTAAATCATGCTCTTCACCTAATCACTTCATTCGTTTCTTCATACTGGGGATTGACCATTTGTTACAAGTAAGAAACAAATTTTAAAAGTTGAAGCTAGAGGAGGTTTGTCCAGGCTTATAAGTTGGAGATTATGTCAAAAGTTGGATCAAGAACTCAAATGGCAATTGGAAAGTTCTAATGAACAGTCATACTTGCTCCAATTCTTTAATGTGTTAAGCCCAATAGTAGAATGTAGACATGTTGATTTCTTTGCATAAAAATTTTCCTTGCATTCTCAATACCCCTGCATATTATGAATCATGAGTAGGAGAATTTGATCTAGGTTGTTTGCATTTGATGAGGTGATTTTTCCTGCTAAACTTAGTACGAGAACATTAATTTTAAGAATCACAAGATTTGCCAACATTATTATTGTAGGATTTGACCTAGCATTTTCTAAAGGAGGAAATATTTCCATAGGAGTATTAAATGTAAGTTACTTCGTGAAGGCAACCTTATGGTTAAAAACCCATTCAAACTCCAATGGAAGGAAATGGTCAATCCTACAAACTTTAAAATCTAGGTTCTTTTTCACAAACTCTTAACCCTTTGAAACGGCTTGAAGTTCAACATGTTTCTAAAAAGAAGATTAGTTTGATCCTTAGGTTAGGATATGTATGGGTGCTAGTAGACAATAGTGTGAAAAACTATTATGCACAATTTTATAGGTCAGAATTGGATAGTAGGATTAAGGAAGGAGACCGCATTTTGAGGATCACCTATACTTAAAAAGAATTTCATACATTATGTTGAATCTTTTGTATTGATCTATACATAAGATTAAATTGGATATACATTGGTCGGAATGACCTAAATTATAACATAAAGATAGGAAGCAATCAACTTTAATCTGTTGCATATGAGAAACTGGAAAATGAAACAACATTAGAAGAATGAAGTTTTCATTATGTGTTTGATCAAGTTTTCAAAAAATAGGATGACTAGTCCTAAGGGGATGGATGAGCTCTTTTGGGGCAAAGACATGGAAGATGTTTTTGATTAGACTGAAAGGCTACAAATGGTTGTTGAAGCCCGAGAATTAAATGAAGAAAAGTTATTCAAGATTACAAAACTCAATTTGAAATGAAAGGCACAACATTGGTACCATCAACTTGATCCTACTCCACATGACTGGGTAATGCTACAAGCATTACTTCACCAAAAATATGGCAATTATGATGAGGACAAATTGAGATTGAAAATGGATGTAGTACGTTAGGGGCCTAGGCAAAAGGTTCAATTGTACTATGACAAGTTGGAGAGATTGTTTGTCAAAAGCTGCATTTTGGATGCAAAAAGGCGCAAGCGACTTTTAGCCAAATTAAAACTTGAATTTTAAAAAACTAATTGTGGTAAGAACATACCAGGACATGGATGAGTTTTTTACTACCATAATTGACATAGAAAAGGTCCTTGGGGAGATTAGAGAAACTTTTTATGAACCTTTGTAGGAGGAAAGGGAGGAGGAGCTAACAATGAAACACTAGCATTGACAAACATTTTCAAGCATTGAATGATACATTGGTTAATTACTTTGGAAAGGGAGCAAATGGGAGAGTAAGTCATAATTCAGAAGGTGCTAGCACCATCCAATGTCAACTATGTAGATCAAATGAACACATCGCCTCTGCATGCCCTAAACTTGTTTATCTAAGGCCAAAATGTGCCAAGTGTGGCGGAGGGCATAAAACAAAGAATTGCAATTTAAAGTGTTCTTTTTGTTCAAGCATGGGGCATATTGAAGATAGGTGTTAGAGAAAGAATGGGAAGGGTCCTTCTTCATCTGCAAACTTCTTAGAAATAATGATCAATGACGAAGAAGCTACATTTGTAGAGTAGAATTGACCATGTGGTGTCAAACACAATTTTTTTTTTGGCATCCGAATGCCAAAAAGATAATGCATTTACAAACATCTACCTCTAGAGGAGGAATAAAAGAATCACCTGACAATGAAGGTGTGGATGTAGGAAACCTACTATTTGATGGAAACATCAGATCAAAGATTATTTCCCATTTCATTAAAGGAATATTTTCTTTAACTCCTATGGAGATTATTTTGATAATTCCAGGAGAGCTTGAATACCTTGAAGGACTGGTCAAGTTGGTCAAAAGGAAAATGGATATTAAAACAACTAAAACATAGGTGGCTACAATCATACATGCACCAAACATTAGGAAGGTTTACATTAATAAGACTAATTGCAGCAAAACACTACATCTTGTGGTTGAGATTAATTAGGCTTTGCTTGAAGGCTTGGTTGACATTAGGGCATCAATGTCGGTCATGGTCGCAAGTGTGGTCAAAGAACTTGGTGTCATGCGTTTAGTTTCAAGGCATGAGACCTACAAGATCGCTTCAAACATAATTACACAAGCACTTGGAAGGGTCACTAACATCCTTATAATAGTGGGCAAAATGGTTTGCCAAATGGTTTTTTTTGTTGATATTAACAATTATGACCTTCTTTTAAGGTTGAATTTTCTAATGAAGGTTAGAGTTGTGGTTGATGTGGAAAAGGGGGTTATACAAATTAGTAATGGCCCAGGAGTGGTAGTTGAAGTGCTTCCCCTTAATGTGGTCAACATGCTACAGAAGATTGCAAAAACAATAGATGTAGGTGTTAAAGGATGAATAATAACCTTAATAACATTCAGCTAGAGGAAAAAATTTCAGAAGGTGCAAAGATAATACCTCTATAATCCACCCATCCTAATTTTGAGGATTACAATGATGGCTCTATGTTTGAAGAAGGACTATGTGAATCAGAGGAAACGGAAGGTTGTAATTCTTTATGGGTCCTGCCAATGGAAAATATCCAATATGAAGAGCTAAGTGATCATGGGATGAATAGATGTTGGATGGTGAGGTTCCAATGTAAATGCTAAATTTAGTGTTGCAAGAGCAACAACAAAACTATTAGAAGGTAAGTACACTAAAGATGATGACTACATAGGTTGGATCTTGTATGTTCAAAAGGAAGAAGACCAAAGAATCAAAGAATTTATAAACAAACTTCTTGAACCTATATCCCACTTGTTTCCTATTCATGTTGAAGGAGAAATGGAACAGGCTAAAGGAAAGAAAAAATGGACATAAATCAAGGCTAATATTAAGCTCAATGTTAATTTTGATCTGGAAAAAACTAAAGCATTATGGCTTTTGTTGGAAAAGTTTCAAGACATGTTTGTGTGGCACAAGGGAGAGTTAAGCAACTGTAACATTGATGAACATACGATCAACACACAAGGATTACCACCTTGTCAAATGAGTTCTTGAAGATTATCTTATTAGGAAGAGGCTAAAGAAAACAGATACATACAAGCTCTGGTTAATCTTGGTGAAATGCGCAAGAGCTCATTAGAATATGCATGCAAAATCACTATGCCGGTGAAGAAAGATGGTAGCAAGAGGTTTTGTGGAAACTACAAGCCATTTAATGTGTAGACATGTAAGGATTCATTTCCCATGCCATTAATCGATGATGTGTTGGACCAATTAGGAGAATCTGCATGGTTTGCTACTCTGGATCTTCAATTTGAATTCTAGCAAATACCCATGGCACTTGAACACATAAAAAAAACTATAGTCATTATCGAATCAACCTTGTATGAATGGAGTGTCATGCCTTTTGGCTTGAAAAACACCACTGGTATTTTTTCATGAACCATGGCCGAAGTTTTTATAGATTGGAAAAACAAGTTTATAAAAGTCTTTGTTGATGATGTCAACATCCACAACTTAAATTGGAAGGATCATTTGCAACATATATTGATGGTGCTTCACCATTTGAAAGAGGTTCATCTAAAGTTAAACCCTAGCAAGTGTTATTTTGGGGCACAAAACATTACTTTCTTAGATCATGTGGTGAGCATTAAAAGATCTTACCTTGACCCCAAGAAAATAACTGCTATGGAAAATTTTCCCATACCCGGGATAGTAACCAATGTTAAGGCCTTTTTGGGGTTTATTGGTTATTACCACAAGTTTATTCTTAGATATGCAAAAATTCTAGAAACTCTTTTTAGTTTGACCAAGAAGGAATGCAAATTTGTATGGACACCCATCTATTAAAGGGCATTTATTTCTTTAAAGAGATGTCTGATAACATCTCAAGTTTTAACCAAGCTAGATTTTTCACAACCATTTATCCTAGATGTGGATTGGTCTATAAGGGGGGTGGGAGCCATCCTGTCAAAGAAATTTGAAAAATAGGAGCAGGTTATTGCCTATGCCAACAAAGGACTGTATCCAATTTAAAAGTGTTTTCATCCTATGGAAGGTGAATGTTATGCCTTCATATGGGGCATACTGCATTTCCAACGATATTTCCATTAAGCCTTCTTTCTTTTGAGGATTGACCATAAACCTATTGAGTGGCTTAACATTGTTTTTTACGCATATGGATGTAGGGGAAGATGGGTCTCTATGCTCCAAGATTTTCATTTCAAGATTATTCATCGTGTAAGCTTTAAACATGCAAATGTGGATGCTCTAAGTAGAAATCCAATGGATAGGTATAAGGCAAATGAGGATTTTGGAAATGAGATACAAGATTTGGTAGGGATCACTCAAGATGCTTTTAAACCAAGTTTTCACAAGGATAATGAAATTGTTATCAATTTATTCACTATGTTGACTGGAGAAGAAGAAGACCATGATGTTGATCATTACGAAACATGGGAAAAGTTCATTGCTTTCAAAGTTGAAACACCACCGCAAGTTGAGACTGGTCAACTACTTGTTGTAAGGAAAAATCAACAAAACCATTGGGATTTAGCCTATGAGGCATAAACCTTAATAGATAAAAATAAAAACAGGATCATCAAAGAACAAGATGATAATGAAAATGTGCAAAGTCACCATTTGGACATTTGGGAAGATGTTTTGAACATGAGGTTGCTTACTGGTGGTGCATTGGTACATGATGAGCATGAAGTAGTTGACATTGAAAGAAAAATAAATAAAAATGATGCACTATTATTGGTAAGAATACACATTATACTTTCAGAACCTAATGGTACTAAAGCCAAAAAACAAGTCACAGATTGTAAAAAAGATGCATAACGAAATTAGCCATTTTGGAAAAGCAAGGAACTTTTCTAAAATCAAACAACAGTTCTTTTTGCATGACAAAACAAACTTTATCAAAGAATTTGTTAGAACTTATGACAAATGTCAACTAGCTAAACAGACTAGTAACCTAAGCTCTGGTGTTGAAGGTATGAAGAACATACTAATTTGTGACTTATTTTATCATGTAACACTTAATACTGCAGGACTTCTACCTAAGACGTCTACTAGCAACAAATATGTGCTTGTTGTTGTTGACCACTATTTTAAGTGGTGTGAAGTGCATCCTGTAAAAGAACATGATGTTGCAATAGCAACTAGATTTTTTGAGGAAGAAATCATATGTTATTTTGGAGTGCCCAAATATATTTTCATTGATAATGGTAGTGAATGGATGAAAAAGTTTGACGCTCTTTGTCAGGATTGTGGAATTATTCACCAATTCATTACACCGGCATGGCCATAGTGCAACATAATGGTGGAGTAGTAAATATAGACCATCAAGCATGGTCTTATGGTGTTGTTGTCAACACACATATAGGGATGGGATACCCAATTCCCAAGGATACTCTTTGGTTACCACTATGGTGTGCAAGCCAATATAATGTATTCACCTTACATGGTATTGACAAGACAAAGCCCTACACTTATTGTTGAAAATAGTTTAAATGGACTATGTGATGTAGTTGATGAATAGGTGGGTTTAGAAGTAATGGTTGAACAAATGATATGAAAGATGTAGCTTGTCTCATGCATTCACAAGTCTGTGCTTGAGAATGTTGAACAAGTTCTGAAGAAACAACGTAAAGTTTATGCTTCTAGGAAGGGATTACAGATGTTTGAAGGAGAGGGAGTGAAGGTCAAGATGTGAAAGTTTGGCAAGAAGAAGAATCTTGCAAGTAGCTAGGAAAGGCCTTATGTTTTTGTCACGTACAAGGATGCGAATGGTTATTAGGACCAAGATAAAGGTGGCAAGACTTGTATCATAAAAGGACCTAGACGAAAAGCACTAGGAAAAGGCAAGAAAAGACCTGCAAATATATCATTCTATAGGTTAACAATAGGATCTATGAGGTCATAGATTTTAAGAAGGGAGAGGTGACACATGTGACCTGAAGATGTGTTTGGTGTTGTTGGTGTGAACAAGTCCCAAATGGAATTTTGGATGGAGTGATTTAGTGGATGAAGAACCTTAAGGTTTTGGACTGACAAAAGGTGCCAAAACAAGAAATAGTTGAACATCATGAGGTGTGAAGGGTACCACTATTTTGCATTTGTTGTGTTTTCTATTTTTGTTGTGAATTGTTGTTTGCATGTAATAGGGTTTTTTTTCTTTCTTCATGGTGGCGGTGGTGCTTGGCATTGATTTGACAAAAATCTTGCATTGTGTGGTGTTAGTTATGGAGGGAGTGCAAACATGGCAATATATGAGCAAGTTCGCAGCTGATGAAAAACTAAGTTTCGAAATTTGAGAAAGGTACTATGTTATTTGATTTTTTTTTGTCTATGATTTGGCAAGAGTTGAAGTTTTGAGATGGTGGTGTTTAGACAATTGAAGTTTGTGAAGGAAGAATGCCCTAAAATCCAAGAAGTTTTTTGAATAGAGGGGAACGTAATTCCGCTGTGCCATTTCCCTCTCTTTTGTGTGGGTTGAAGAATGTTATATAAAGTATGGAACATTTGAAGAAGATGATGAACAGACAAAGGGTTTCAAGAGTGGTTGGATTGTGGCATTTGTGATGGGAAGGAGAGATGATGCATTTTTGGGACTGAATATTGATTTGGGGTGTAAGAAGGATTACCCATTTTAGTGGGAGCTTTTAAGAAAATCATCGTGACCTGAACATCCAAAGGATTATTGGTGCATACCTATAGTTGATGGTTGGGGTTACTGTTGTCTCTTTCTAAAACTTCTTGAGACCTAGTGGGAGCGTGGAAAGGATTTATGTGTTGGGGATATGAGTTGAGGATTTCAAAATGCCATAATCCAACCAATGGGCTTAGGAGAAAAAGACCGGAGGAGAAAAAGACCGGAGTGAACTGATTCTTCATGTTTCATAGTTTTTTGTTTCATAGCTATTGTTTAGTTCATTATATGACTAGTTGTTGTTATTTGAGATTTCATAGAAGTTTGTTGTTGGCTATCCGGTGGTTGTTGATTTGGCATTGCCCCCATTTTTTGGTGACACCCCACTCCTCAAACATAACAAGCTTCACAAATAAGCCTACACATAACAAGATTCCACATTCCAATGGATGATGAACTGATGGGGCTGTTGCTTCACTTGGCTAGCTAGGCAGAGGTGAACCAGCACCCACCAGTGCACCATCCACTGGATGGCCATTATGACTCAACTGTGGATGAATCTCAACTAAGTTAGTATCTGGCTTCACCTTAGTAACCCATTCTGTAAGAAGGAAATCATATATATAGGTAGATAGGTAAAAACTTAGGCAAATACTAGGTAAGTAGATGGTTTATACATAGGTGAAGGGCTGTCTTTACTACCTACTACCACTATCCAACCAGGTTGTTAATGGATAGGTAACCCCAAAAAAGAAAACCAACTGAGCTAACCACCATGGTTAGCTAGGGAACTGGAGCCCAACAGAAAACTATTTCCTTACCATCCAGCCTTCATGGTGCATAGTGGGTGCTAGTTTCCCTCTTACCCACTCAGGCCAGAGAGAGAGTGCACCTGTCAAGTACAACACATACACCTGCAACCTGCTGATAATGAAAGACAAAAAGCCAAGAGAGGCTTTAGAATGATTAGCTGCTAAGAGCATCTCCAGCAGTGGCACTGTATGCCACAATCTGTATGAAGCTCGGCCATGCTGTGTCGTTTGTGAGAAAGGCAAGGGTGCGGGTTTGACTTGCCAAAGAGCTCAAATATGGTGTGCCTGAAACGGCCACGAGATGCTAAAATGACTGCTCTTCAGTGGTCACCTGTAATGATTGTCCCTGGGTGACGCATTTCAAAAGTGTCTCACCTTATGGTTTATTCCTTGTGGACCTGCCTTGAGCTCTGTTAGCAAGCATACCCATCTAGTGTAATCACGAGTGTGTGTGTAACAAATTTTCGAGGCTGGCAGAAGAATTAATACACTCCATTTACATCCTTCTTCTCTTTTGAAAAAAATTCTTTATGAACAGTAGTGGAACTGTTCAGGGGCAGGGAAGGAAGGGACGGGGATCTCATATGTTCAACGTGGCAAAAGGATAGTAGCCCAAGTAGCTCAAACCTGAGAAGCTCCTCATGCAGGTGCCTTTTGGGTACACAGTGAGGGAAACCTGAAAGCTGTGATATGTGAGGATAGGATCCTGAATAGTTAGGCTCTTGGGTCAGAAAAATTAGGGCCAAAACAAGAAAACAAGCCCCTTCTTTTGATGAGTTGCAACTCGTTTGAACCTTAAAGTTTAAAAGTTGAGGGAACCCAGTTGAACAAAATAATTACCGACTATTTTGAGTTTCTGTTGAATACAAAAAGAAGAATTCATGTGCGTGGTGTGTACCCAAATGGATAGAAGAATAAATTTGTATCTGGGTGAATGTCTTGTCACTAATAAATGAAAAATTGTTGCTATTGTCGTATTGCTCAGACACAATGAGTTTCTAAGTTCTAACATGTTAGCAACCTGGTTTCAGACAGCAATAAACAAAGAGTATGACTGCTGAAGCACTTGAAGCTGGTAGAGTTTTTAATGGCAGGACATGACCCAACCTGGTTGCCATCCATGTTTCCACCCATACTTCTCCCTCCAAAGCTGCCCTCGGCTCCAAAGATGCCAAACAAATAATTACAGCTTTGCAATTATTTTAAGTGAAAAACATTTAAATCTTCATTGAAAATGCATGCAGAATAATAATCCCCATAGTATAAAAACTTGCTAAGCCCAATCATCAAAAGACAACCAAAAGAAATAGCCACCAAGTTAAAAAAAAGGTGAATATTAATATACATGCATAGTTCATGCCCCTGTCATTAGCCGAGACCAATAATGGCAACAAACACAGGTAGGCAAAAAAAAAGTTCCTGCAGCCAATGAGGTGAGGTAGCATGTACCCGGGGCCTAGTTATTTTCTTTGTTTGGGGTGGTGCTCTTCTTCTCTCTTATGGTGGTTTTCGTTTCTGATTTTATCCCATATGCTTTGGCTAAGGTTGAATTGTCATATACAAAATTTAAAATAGTGTACTGCATGAAAGCCACTTTGTTTCTGTTGTGAAGTGGGGGTCAAACAGGTACTTCTAAGGGGAGCCTGCCAAGTGTTTCAAAAATATTGACAATGGGTCAATCAAAGTGGCTCCTTCAAAACAAAAATTTAAAAAACATTTGGGTGCAGCTTGGCCAGCCCTCTTACTAATTAATAGAAACAACAAATGTACTACCATAAATGTCACATATCTCTCACACACAACATTGATTAGAAGGGCCCATTTTCTCTCTTTTCTTGTGAACTGCAACACACATAAAGTTATTACACCATCAAACTGAATGCAGCTTCATATCATCTTTCCCATAGTTCATTCCCAAGGCTGCCAAATACCTGCTAATATTACAGCAGGCCCAGACAAGCAGAATAGTCCATGGGTAAATCCAATTGAACCAAAAGGTTATAAAGTTAGAGTTTTGTCCAGCAGGCCCAACTCTGTCTTCCTTCAGTTTTTGTGCATATTCCACACCTAATAATGAGCTTTCCTATTGCCCATAGTTTGATCTGAGTTCACAATGTGTTTTGCACATTTGCCCATCCCCTCATATCACTCTAAACCTGACCAGTACTATATACCTAGGTTCTAGTTTCTGTTGTAGTCCTAGTTCTTCAGGCTGGAACTCTAGTACCTATACAGACTGGTACTGGACCTTGTATCAAAGAACCCAATAGACTAGTCTTTTTTTTTAAACATAAAAATTGCACATTACTGAAAAAAAATTTCAAAATGGCAACAAATCAAATCAGTGCTTTTCTGGGTTTCAGATCTCCAAATTTATAGACTCTCTTTAATTTTTTCTGCCTGATTCATCAAAGATTGTACATGAGCTTTCAGTAGGTAGTGGCATTCAAAAATGTTTCTACCTTCATATTTTGTTTGTAGCTAGCTGAATTTTGGCTGAATCATCTTTAACTTGTGCTAGCCTACATAGCAAATTTGGAGGGGGGAGAAAAAAACGTGAACTAAAAAGGGTTATGACCTGAGGCAATACCAGCCTAGTACAGGTACGTACTTGGTAGGGACTTCAGGTAATACCAGTTGAATACCAGGGCTATATCAATCTCAATATCAAGTATATACTTACCACATATGAGTCAAAAACCAGTCTTGGAGCCTAGTACCAAGACCAGGCTGGTATGCAAGTGTTTTCTTTATATCTGATACCAGCACCATGCTGGTATGGAAAATGGTATGAAAAATGTTTCTTCTTCTTCTTCGCCTTCAAGGTTCCATACTGGTCAGTCAGTACGAGCTGGTATGTTGAAAAGTTGATACCCATGAAACAATGGAATCAGCACATTGTGTAGGTTATATATATATATATATGAGCATATCTAGCTAGCCACACCCCAGAATATGGAAAGCAAGCAAACCTACCAAGATCAGAACTCAAGCCAGAACTCAAGAAGAAACACACACAATATGGGATCGATGATTCAATTTATAGCCCATGCAGGGAACTAGGTGTGGCACCAGAGAGAGTCCCAGTGAGCAAAACAATCGAGCATAAAGCCCACACCTTGTGCACCTCATTTTTATTTATGTGCAAATTGATCTAGATCAATTGACTCAACTTAAGAACAAGTAAAGCTTACCAGACAATGAAGTTGAGAGTTCTATGAACATTCCTAAAATGCCTTGCATGAAAAAAAAAAATCGCAAAAAAAGTTCTATGAAGTGTTATGTGCCCTCTTTGTGAGCAAACAACAATTATGCATGCTTCACAACTAAAATTGAATCATGCACTACTATAAAACCAACAAAAAATCAAGTTCAACATTCTAGAAACTATGAAGATGCATGTAATTGCATAAGTTTGCCATTTGAACTTCAAGGTGTTGAGAAAAAGCTTTAGAACTTTATAGGTGCCCAAAATGAACTCATGCACACGAACATACTCAATTTAAGCAAAAATTGGGTTTTGGTCCTTGGGTTGATTGCAAGCATAATCAGTGAGGAACTATGATTAGAACTAAACCCCAAATAAATAAAGTACCTATCACATTTTGGGTGTTGAAAATTAAATTTTCAAGTACATCAAACATACAAACAAATAAGTTAAAAAAGCAAGTTCAAGTGTGTTTTAAAGTATAACATTGAACTTCAAAACTTTAAAAGTTACAAAAAAACTGAATTTGAGCTCACAAATGCACTCAAAAATAAAAACTAAATTAATATGGGGTTGATTATAAGTGCAACAAGTGGGGATCCCCAATTCAAACCTAAAACATTTGAAATACATGTAAAATCTTGGGTGCTAAAAATTAAATCCTCAAATGTATTAAGCACACAAATAAATAAGCTAAAAAATTAAGGTTCAAATGTGCTTCAAAGTCTGTCAATTCAATTCAAGCTTACAATGAAAAAAAGCTTTAGAACTTCAAAGGTTGCAAAAAACAAACTCATACACATAATTATGTCCTTAACTCATCCAAAAGTATAGGGTAATGAGGGGATTTAGTTTTCTCCCCCTCCATCTTTGAATTTCAATAGCATATTACATAATTTTTCTTCCTTTTCTTTTCAAAGGGGGAAAGGTAGTTCAAGATTTAAGGAGAGGAGTTTTGTCCATAACTCATCCAAAAGTATAGGGTAACAAGGGGATTTAGTTTTCTCCCCTTCCATCTTTGAATTTCAATAGCATATTACATAATTTTTCTTCCTTTTCTTTTCAAAGGGGGAAAGGTAGTTCAAGATTTAAGGAGAGGAGTTTTGTCCTTAACTCATCCAAAAGGATAGGGTAATGAAGGGATTTAGTTTTCTACCCCTCCATCTTTGAATTTCAATAGCATATTAGTGTTATATACCCCCAATATGAATTTCAAAATTTTCTATACTAATTTCATATTCATTTCAAACATATTCATACCTTATTTATACCCTACCAAGTGACACCTAAGTTCATATTGAATCCAATTTATATGAGGACCAGTTTAGTACCAAAGAGAATATATATATACAATTACCGGTTAGAATCAACAAGTAAGTTATTTGATACCCTTCTCTGGACCCTGGTTGATAACCATGTCATTTCTCAATAATGTGCCAATATTGGCATGAACCACCTACATGCATCTACACACCTAATAGCAACCTACAAACCTAGCTACCTAAGTACCGACAAGACCTATGTTTACAGGATAGGTTACCAAGTTGAAACCCAATTGTGAATTCAGTTGGGGTTCATCCACACAACTGTGTCCTGGCAGATTTCCAATGCATGGTGCCCTGGTGGGTTGTTGGTATTAGGTTACTTACAAAGTGTCTGGCTGTAGGGCCCCAACTTCCCAGAGCTCTTTCACCTTTTTCTTTTTCTTAAAAGCTGCATCATCAAAGCATTTTGTGTTGTCTTTGTGGAGAGAGAGAGAGAGAGAGAGAGAGAGAGAGGCAACCTGCAAAGTCAGTACAATAGAGAGCTGCTGACAAGCACCCTGGCCTTTCCTTCCTGGACAGAAAATTTCAGAAGTTTCAAGTGTGGAGCATCTTTGTGTTTCTCCTGGAAACAAAGAAGCAGGTCTGGAAGTTGAAGGGCTGGGCCTCCCTGTCAAAAGCTGAAGGAGAGCTTACTGCACATTCAATTAACTAAGGTAGAGTATTTCCCAAAGGACTTGTGGACTAGAGTAAACCAGCAGCAGCACCCACCAGCACACTAGTCAGGATGGATGTAGTTTGTGTATAGCAAAACACTTTTTCATTCGTATTCATGTCCCATAACTAACCTTAGTGGTTAGCTATGTACAAACCGTTCACATGTATCTATATATCCACCTACCCAGTAGCCACCAACTGCCTTAACTACTTACCTACTTACGCAGTAACCCTACTTGTTTACCTATGGTACGTCCGCACTTGCATAGGTAGTTTACCTAAGGTAGTGTGAGGTGGAAGTAGGAGGGTTTACAAGATAGGTTTGTGACCAAGGTGGAACCATAGGTACGTACCCACTTGCAATAGGTAGTTTACCTAAGGTAATGTGAGGTGGAAGTAGGAGGGTTTACAAGATAGGTTTGTGACCAAGGTGGAACCACATAGTAGGATCTCAGTTGTGGTTCATCCAAAATTGAGTCATAATGGGTTTTCAATGGATGGTGTACTGGTAGGTGCGGGGGTCACATAATCGGTATTTGTGGCCCTAGCATGTAAGTATCTACTTGCTTCTAAGTTCATGTATTTTGAGTACTATCTGGCTTGTCATCAGAGTAGCCACATGAGAGGATACTCTTCAGGTACCCTTAATTGTGGTCAATGTGGAATCAGATTTGTAGAGTACAGGTGATTTTGGCTCCAGGTTGTTTTTGGGCTAATTTGGACATGAGTTGAATCATTCACAGGGGACTTGCAAGTTTGTTAGGACCAAATCATCAACATTCCACACCATCCTGATATGGACCAACTTACTGGAGCTTTGAAGAACATCAATGATACGCCACTGGGTGAACTTCTTTTGATATCCAAATCCTTGGAACCCAATCATTAGGGATTGGTATGTTGAGCATTTTGTTGATGAATGCTTTCCACTTGGAGCTAGTCATGTTTCTTCATTTTGAATTTCTATGAGTGGACATGGTACAATAATTCCAAATCCTTGTCTTGGGCATTCAAAACAACACTCAGAATAAGTATTTGCACAATTTCACAATACCACTCATAAGTACCTATTTTGCAATTCTTGAGTATGTGGAACTGGAACCAAGCTTTTTGAAAAAAAACTAGAACTGGGAGCTAATTGGCAGTTAATCACCAGTTCCAGTTCGGGTTACCCAGAACCAGGTCTGATTTTCAGAACTAGAATCAAAATGTTTTAGGAAAACCGGACCCTCAATTGGATTCCCAGTTCCATTTATGTGTGAAACTAAAGCTTGAGCTTCTTCAAAGAAATGCCCAACATTGGAAGGTGATGATGCATTGGGTGCGGTTTTTCTATACTCAACTGATCAAATAAAGATAATCATAAAACTTTCACCAAACTAAACAACTATGCACTACAACAAAATGATCCCTATTCATCCAGTGCTTTCACCCAATTTTGAATGAATTCACTCGTCCCACTGCAGAGGACCTAATGAGGATCTTATGAATTTACAGTCCACATGGACTAATAATGCATTGCACCCACACTTTCTAGTAGCGATGTTAATCCTGATCCAAACTGAAACCCCATGGATCCAAAGTATGGATCAGTAGGTCAAGTCCTCCAAAGGTGCTTTTGGGCTAAAAGCTAATGAAATCAGTTCTTTCAATATCCATCTACCTGATGGAGGCCAGACTACCAAATGCAATAAATGGCTGTAGACACCACATGTGACCTAGCCTAATAACCAGAGAATGGAATGACTTTTTACATTAGCGCCAAGCAAGCCCCATAATGCAAGAAGTTGCTATCACTGTAGTCCATATCCGCTACAGCCACAATGCGACCCGAGCTACTGGAAAAGAGACTTCCACAAGTTATATCTTCAAGCTATATCTTCACTATCACCCTGTCACACCAGCTCTCAAATTTGATGACCATAGTGAACCAGCACCTACCAGTGCACCATGCAGGATGGATGGTATGTGAAACACTTATTTCATTGTAATCGTGTGATGGTTATCTATGGACTAACCATCCACATGTATCTTATCTACCTACCTACCTACTTAATAGCCATCAAATGCCTTAGTTGTTACTTACATACGTAGTTGTCACTTCCAATACATACCTCCTTACCAATGATACTTACTTGCTTATAGATATGGGTAGTTAGACAGGTATTGCGGAATGGAAGTAGGAGGGCTTACAAGATACATTACCTTGATAACTCAGTTGTTGTGGTGGAGTCATAATGGGTTTTTCAATGGATGGTGGCATCTATCTGGGTCACAAAATCCTCATTGGATCACAAGTATAGATTTTCAAGATATCAGATGATTCATTTCAATGTTATCCACCATGTACTCTTTCCCACATGATAACAAGTCGTCTCTCAATAGTGTGGGTGTTGAAGATAGTGATCATCCCCAAACAATGTAATCTTAGTATTTACTGTTGATGCAACTGTAGTGGTTTAAAGACTTGTTTCTTGATTGATTGCACAGCCAATCGTCACCCCCTTGTTGTTGCCACCCTTGGAGATGGATTGGGTGAACCTGCACCCACCATTTGTACCATGCCAAAAACTAAAAACTTCATTTTTTGGGGTTGTTAGTGTTCATAATTTTAATGTGAATTTAAGGTTCATTTTAATGTGAATTGACAACTGAGAATGCAATTGAAATGAGAGAACTAGGTACACTTGGAACGAGTCCAAGAAGACATTGTTATCACTTATCACCTATTTAACAATGGCTCACCTTGCAAGGCCCATTCCATAATCCATTCCTTCCATATTTCCCAAAATAATGAGGATTTTTTGTAATGTTGATTTTGTCCACTCATTTCACACAACCCAAGATTAAAAGATTTTGTGTACTACTAACCCAATTGTTACAACCAATCAGAAGTGATTTAAACACCGCTATAAGGAAGCCTGACCTTTTGCTTTTCCAAAAAGTAGTAGCTTTTTGTTCATAGGGTTGAACTTGAACTTGCTAAAGAGGGTCCACTACAACCATGTTCCAATTACGATGGTTCCAACAACATTCTGAACTTGTTTGGTTTTGTGAGAATCATGGTTAATTATATATCGAACAAGCTCGTACATCTTTCGTATGGATGATGACCACTTCAGCTACATTTTGTAAATTCCTAAAGTAAAAACACACTGGTCCTAAGACAAGTAAAGGAAAGCCAAGCTAAGTTAAATAGTACACACATGATGGACATGATAAAACATGAAAAGACCTGATCCTCACTAAGTTCCATGTGCTTGAATCCTTTACCAAGAGGGAGGTCAGCATGACCTAAAAAACACTCATGAAAATTGAGTGCAAAAGGAAGCTATTGTGTGTGTACAACAATAACAACAACAACACTGTCTATTATTTTGAGCAGTAATAATGCCCACATATTTCCATGTCCTGCAACTAGGGGTGTAAGTCTACATACCTAATGCCTAACGTAACCTACCTAGTGTGTTTGAACCCCTAACCCTTCTGTTCAACCTGTCATCAATACCTACCAAGTTTTTTCTGCTCTTTATTTACTCATAGTGTGTAACTAAAGTACTGGCATAGTTGGATTTGAGTTTCTTGTTTCTTGTGGCATGTCTGGTGATGGTAGAGGAAATCCCAGAGTGAACAAGTCATAGCCACCAATGAATCCATCCCAATGGATGGATGGATGGATGGATGATCGGATGGAATTATAGTATGTGGACAGGAAACACTTTCTCATTGTATTTTTGCCATCCCATAGCTAACCATGGTGGTTATACTATGTACAGTAAGTCCATGAGTGTCTACCCCAGTGTTGGCAGGTTTAGCAATGTCCACATTGAAGTGATTAGCGAAAACATATGCTTGGTTGGTTTACGCCTGGAGGAACAACTTTGAAAGAGATACTGCATGAGCATGGGTTTTATTCCTTGATTACAAAACTTAATAAATTTCACCTTTCCCTCCTATTTTAATGATTTTGATGGTGACATTTCTCAATTTTTTTGTCCATCCTTGATTTGAATGCAATGAAACATTAGTTGGTTTCCCAATTTTCAATTCCTTATTGGAATCGATGTGTTCTTTGCGATAAATTAAGTTCCTAGCTCATTTTTTGTGTGTAATTTGTAATAGTTTGAAACCCTAAACCATCACAAGTAGAGTTAACAACATATATTGCATGAACTAACCACCAATGTGGACATACATTTGTAACTATGATTTGTGCTCACAATACAAGTTGAACAAGATACCTTGTGTAGCCTTGTCATTTATGTATGGTTTGCATAGTTGCAAAAATAATTAGGTTGTCATCTAGTATTAGATGCCACCATACCACTACTAGGAATTGTGACCCATGTCATTATGCATTCCACCCAATTTTCATTGTACTACCAAAAAAAACTATTAAAATGATTTTGATCACAAGTACAATGGATTGGATTATGACTCAAGTTGTGTGCCAATAGGTCCATACATTTTCCACCCAACCACCCTTAAATATAGTGGTTGTTTGGTGGTTTAGTTAACTATACAAGTGATTTGTAGATGTATGGATGTGGTTTAATATTGTGTGGCCATGTGTTTGGCTTAAATTAGGCTAGGTACCATAGCCTAGGGTCAGTACCCTAGGTTCAATAACCTAAACTAGGTACCTTAACTAGCCTAGGCGAAAATGAACTTAAGATAGAAACCTAAAACTAGCCAACTAAATAGTGTAATAGCTTAGTATAACTAATTTGAGGATGTGAAGATATGAGCCTTTCACCTTCACATTAGGGGTTCAAGTCCTTAACCATCACATCACATTTTTTTCATGTAATAATAGATGTCACCATATTATTATAAACATTTTAAATTTCTAACAACCTTATAAGCAGTTTAACTTAAGCTAACTTCAACTAACAATTATATTATCCTAAATTTAAACCTACAATGGCCTTGCTTCATTTAGGCCTACCTATGTTGACCTAAATTGACCTAAATTGACTTAGTTTAATTTAAACCTACCTAGGGCACTAACTTAAGGTGGTGACTTAAGCCAATCTATGTGGGTACATTCACAGTTGGGGTAGTTGGGGTACACAAAAGGAATGTTTCTCCCCAAATTTTTTTTCAAGACTCTATTTTGAATGACCATTACACTTACAAAATAATTTATTTGGTATATATATATATTTTCCATTAGATATTCACATAAATCTTCATTAAAATGGTGATGATTTTTTGTGATTTGAATGATTAAAACATGTTTTTAAATGTTTCAAATAATGGCTTAGGAATCAAATGACGCACTCCCAATTCCTCAAAGGATTCAAATGTGAGCCCAAGTGGAAAGCAGCGGAAGAAGGAGGAGTCGGAGCACGCTCCCTAGCTCACAACACTTTGAGGGGTAGAGGGGCGTGTTGGAGCTCCAGGATGGGACTAAGAAGAGTTGACAAGCTTCACTCATTCACACGGGCTCGCACACAACCCACACAAAGTGGTTAGTGCATAGTTGGAGCACCCTTGGTGCTAGGATGAACCACGGGCAACACGAACACACAAGACTCACCACGGCTTGGACTTGGAGGAAGCCACCACCTTCCCCCTTATAGTATACTCTGCAACTCTCCACGGAGGCTACATCCAAATGGTTTTTTTTCCCAGGACTCCCAAGTGGGAATCCCGAAATCCCGCCAACTGGGACTCCCATGATTTTGGAGCCCCATAACTTTACGAGCAGACCTCGGATTGAGGTGTGGTCTGAAGCAAAGTTGTAGCTCTCATCGAGAGCTTTCCAACGATATGTGACACGCCCCTTTTAGCTAAGTAAATCGGGTCGATTCCCGACTTTTTGTGGTCGGGAGTCAAATTGGCAATTTGACTCCCGGCCCTTCTTTTGGCCATAATTTATGTTTCAGATGTTCAAATGAGCAATGCAAGCCCATTTTAGACATTTACGTTCCAATAGCTTTCCAATGATATAAAAAACGCCACAAGCCATTGAGTTTTGACCCCTGCAATCGCTCTCTGAAGTTTTGGGAGTCCACCGGGACTCCATCTCCCAAAGTGGGAGTTGCCTTGGGAGTGTGAGGGTTCACTCCCTCACACTTTCTAACATTCTCTTACACTCCCGGGCTTCTTCTTGCCATAATTCTCGGGCTTCCTCTTGGCTCACACCCTTGCAAGCCCCTTTGCCTTGGTCGCGAGCCCAAGGCTAGGGTTGCGACACATGTCCCACTGCAAACTTTTATCAAAAATGATTCAATAGGACCAATAATATTTGTTCAAATTGTTTCATATTTTGATCACAAATAAAATAAAGTATGTTCTATATGATGGCACAAATTTTTAGTATGATAAATCACCAAATTTTGTGGAATTGATGTTAAAATTTTGGATTTTTCATAAAACAAATGTGTTGATAAGGATAATTAAATTGATTTTGTTAATTACAAATTTACATTCCAAAGGTTTGGAAACAAATATAGGAGATGTGGATGAAAAAAAAAAAATTATTTGATGTTTTTAATAGGGTTTTAACACTCCAAATGAAAGTATGTCATTTTGGAATGTCAAAATAGTCTTGCATTCCTTTTTGGTTTATATTTGAATAGGACATTCAAAATTTGTTCAATTGATTTGAATAATTCATTACAACATTTATTGATTGAAAGTCTAAACATACATATCCCCCTTTTATTGTGTAGCATTTTAAAACATTCATTATGCTAAGTCCTTGTTTTAAGACTCAAGACATAGGACAAATGGGTGTCATGGTTCTTGTTGTGGTACCCCAACTATGAATGTACCCATGTTGATTTAGGTCAATTTAGCTTGACCTAGCTATGTACATATGATTTAGGCTACATACGCACAACCTAGCCTATGTATGATGTCCAAACCTACATATGTACAACCTAAACTACATAAATACAATTTAACATAGTGTATGTGTGACCTAGATATAAGGGCATACTTAGGAATACCAATTCAAACCTATGCATGACCTAGGTGTAGCCTATGCGTAACCTAGGTGTAATTAATCATACATATGCATACCTAAATGTATCTATGCTAACATAGGCGTAATTGGGTGTATTTAGACATATTTAGGCATACATATGTATATTATGTACAAATTTTGTATTATCATGCATGTTTCATTAATGTTTTTTTGAACTATTTGATTTAATGGTGTATATTTGTTAATATGTTTTGGTACATTAGAATTGTTCATGGTGTCTTCCACCCAATAGCAAGTTAGATGGAATGCTTTAGTGATTTAACACATAGTTTCTAGTAGTGTAGGTGAATGACATGAACTCATTTTTCAACTTCATTTTCATCCAAACATGTAGTAGTTGTCAAACATAGTCACATGTATAACTTAAAGTTGATAGCGAACATTTTGTAGTTGAAATGCATATATAAGTTGTTTTTATCATGGTGTCATTAATGATTGTCAAAATTGCAATTACAAAATTGGTTGATTTATAAGAAGTTGCAGATACATGGGTTGGTATGGATAAAATTTCTTGTAATAATTTAACCACTCATTTAAAGAAACTAACTATTGATGACCCATAGTGAACTAATAACCACCAATGCACCATTAGGGATGGAGGGAGTTGGACAATAAACACTTTTCTTTCAGGTTTTAGTTCCTTAGCAAATCATGGCAACTTGCTTGGTTGTTGTTTTTCCTACCAACCTACTAACGATCCATTAGATAGGTGGTTCGGTAAAGGCTAACGATGGAAAATTAAGAGTCAAACAAAATCCAATTATCTTACAACTTTCAACTTAGGTGCAAAACCTTGAACATTCAAATAAATAAAACTAAAAGAAAAGGGAAAAAAAAAGAAAAAAAAAAGGTAAAACCAGAATTAGAAGAGACACTTTATATCATTCCCCCTTCCCTTTGTAGTAAACATCCAATTGCATCTAGTAACGTACTAGTCACCTATTCATCCACCTTTTTTACATACCTACCTAACTACCTACATTTTTATAGGATATGTTACCAACAGGAAACTGCACATGGATGAAGTTCAGTTGAGGTTCATCCACAACTAACTGTTGTTGTAACAAGCTTCCAATGGATGGTCCGCTGGTGGTTATGGTAGATTCACTTTGGTCAAGTATCTACCATATTAAATGTGTTTTCATACAAAAATGTACAATTTCTTTTTTCCCTTTGAGTGAAAAAGTGATCCAAACTTAAACCAAAAGATTGATTTGAACATGTTAGAATTTAAATGGGCACATAACAAATTCAAATGAACCGTTGGAATGAAGAATGAAACAAGGTTCATTTCACTCATGTATTTCACCCATGGTTTGTAGCCCGTTCTTCTACCCTTTTCTTTATTGCAGCTATATGGGGTGGCAACCACGGGTTCTTTGAGCTTTAGAAAGAACTAAAACCCGGAGGTTCTTTAATTCTGATCCCACCAGCCCAAAGAAATCAGAACCGGCGGTTCTTTGATTACAAAAAAAGAGCCTACAAAAACCAGAACCGATGGGTTATTAACAAAATCAACTACCCACACACAACACCCGTCACTACCCAACTTGCCAATACAAGGTGGTAGCTCCACATTATTTGGATTTCACATTATTTGACTCCTATACTTCATCCAAAATAGAGTGTGCATGCCATTTTACTCCTATGGGTGTGGATGCTCTTTAGGAAGATATAGAGCATTTATTGTGCATCATAGTAGGTAGATACACCTTATGGATGGACTCTGAATTAACTGTCTCAAAAAAAATAAAATAAATAATTTTAAAAAATAAAATAAATAAATAAATAAATAAATATACATACCCCAAAGTTTGTCCTTGCTATATGCACAATTGGTATGTGAGCAATAGCACAATCCGTATGTGAGCAAGACTACCCATAACCAAAGGCGCCTATTGTCGGGTGTTGAATTGGTGTTATGTACCTTTCTTTTTCTCCATGAACAAATGGGGTTTCCGTGGATGTTTGGGTCACCGATTATACCATGGGTACAGAAAGTGACGGGGTTCATCCATCCGTAGAACTCGTTGACAAAATAATCGTGCAATTTTTCATCATGGACTGATCACTGTTCCTAACAGTTACAATGGATGAAAAACAATGTGGAACAAGGGAACTCATGAAAAAGATGAGCAAGGCATGGTATGCCAAAGAAAACATGATTGACTACTACTGCTCACAGTAAGCTATGCTGAAGTGATTGATGGTCAGCTGGTCTAGCCTTAGGCTAGGTAATATGGGCCTATAGGTATGAAGCCTAGGTGGTCACATGACCTAGCCTAAGTGCCATGTGGCCTAGTCCTAGCTTTAGGCTAGGTGACCATGTGTCACATTTGGATTTGTTGTAGTTGTGCCATGTGGTGTAATCTTTTATTATTTAATCAAGTAGTTGGAAAAAATAAATTATTTAAATTTATTTATTTTAAATTAAAATATTTTTGTGTGTGCTTTTTGGATTGGTTATGTTTACATCACATGGTAGCCAATTAATGGTCACCAAAATAGTTGCATTGTAGTTGTAGCTATGCATACATTCCAAATGTGTACGTATTTTTAAATAAAATATTTCATCCATGCATGTGACTAGTTGCAAGAGTTAGTCATAAATCTTAACTTTCCTTCTAATGACACCCTTGTTTGATCGCTAATGCTTTGCCAACATCCCCATGAGGCCAAAAAAATTCTATGTCTCTTAATGTCATCCCATTGTCCCTTGAGCTAGGATGCGATGTTTCTAAACCTAAAAACTATGCCAAACCTACAAATTACTAGGGATGTCATATTTAGGATGTCCTTTAGACCTGAAAGACATCCCAAAAACAAGGATGTTGGCAAGCATGTTTATGATACTTACCCACTTATATAGGGAGTATTTAAACAAGAAAATATAAAAGTTTACATGATAAATTATCAAGGTGGAACCTTGGTAGTTCGATTGTGGATGAAATATGGTTCATCCACAATGGGGTCATAACAGGTTTTCAATGGATGGTGCATTTGTGGGTTTTTGGGTCATATAACCCTCGATGATCAAAACATACTTATTGTATCATTGAAGTTTTGTTGGGAAATATAGGGAAAAGTTTATTCTTTGAGTCAAAGTTTTTGTCACCTTAATTTACACAATAAAACAAAACAAGGCAATTACAACAATTTTAAATGAAGTAGATTAAACATGAATTCACAAAAAATTACGAAACTCACATTAGGTTGTATTCCCTAAAGGGGGTCATTGTTCCCCTTTAAATATAATTTGTAGCTTGTCATGGGAATGGCATCACAATGACATTTTCTTGAAATCCCAAAAGTGGAAGTTTCAAAATTCACAAATTCTAATTTCCAAAACTTTGAAAACTCATTTAACTTCCTCAAAGTATATCTTATTGTGACAATCTAATGTTTTTAAATCTTACATCCCTTGAAACCAACTTTCCAATGTTATATCAAGCTTCTCAATCAAACATCATTGGGTCTTCCTAATCATGTCATAAGTGAGAAGTCAAAATATTCACTACACATCATGATTCATTGGAATGGACATAGCATTAGTTATTGAGTTAAACATGCTTCTATTTTGGGGGAGGGAAACATACCAGTATTTAGGCATTTATGTGGGTGGAGAGCCCCACATTTAAAAAAAATATTGGCAATGGGTTGATTAAGTGGCTCCTTTTGAAAAAGAAAAAGAAAAAGAATGCACCCCTACATTAATTAATACAAGTGCTAGTACATGTATAATTGTTTGTGAATCATAAAACCTTGAAACCTTTCATGATTCACCAATGCCCAATCAAATCAACTTTTAAAATTAAAATATGTATTTAGGTTTTTCAAACTATTGTGTGCCTTGCATATAGGAAAGAAGTAACAATCCTTTCTTTAGTGATGGTGCATTTCTCATTCATTATTAGAGTGACACCCATCACTACAAAAACCTAACAAAACATAAAAACACACACATAAAAACATGCACACAAACCAAACATGAGGGATAGGTTGATGTCAAGTTCATGTTTACATTTTATTTTTGGTTTGAACTTGGATTCCTAATGTTTAGGAGGAAATATATTTTGAAAGGTGAAAGATGAGAATCCAAAGTCACACCCTAGGAATCAATAAACCCCATCAAAACACAAAATAATCAAAACCTCATTCACATTGAGTTGGATTTTAAAAACCAAAAAAAATCCTATAGGACATTAATGTTCTATAGTAAATCCTTTGACATGTTGTCGAGCTCAAACAAGTTCTCCAAAATTGAGACACTTTCATTTTCAATGACCATGTTGTGTAGAATTATATATGCCATCATGATGTCTACAATGGTTAACACCTTCCATTGTTGACAAAGGTTTTAAACGATTCTACATCAAGATTGCAAGACTACCAAACGATTCTTTAATGCCATTTCCTAATACCTCCTACAATGTACCAATACTTGTTTTCTTCTCACCCTCTTAGCCATGAATAGATAGAACAACAAAAGCCAAGTATGGATTAATACCATATGTAAGGAGATAATACCATTGGTGTGTTGTGCCATGGACATGAATTGTCATGCCTATAAAACAACCCCTCAACAACTTTATAAGTAGAGGTTCCCGAAAAAGAACTCAGTTCTCATCATAAAATGCTCTGCAAAAAACTTTATCATCATACACAAGGGTAGCACTAAAACAGTTATAATAGATCCTCTCATGACCAATGTCTCTCCCTTTCCAAGTTGGGCTTCTTGAATTTAGAACCTCCATGCACCTTCACCCTACAAGCAAGGTCGTCCTCCTCCATCTCTTCTATGAGCATTGCAATCTAGAACAGTCATCAACTTCATCATCTTGCAACAGATTGTCCATATTGGCTTAAGATTGTCCTCTCCATTCTGCCATGGCAAAGTTGAGGTCTGGTCCAAGCGTGCAAGAAAGTGTCCACTCCAAAAGCTTGCACAAAGGGTCTGAAGCATGTCTCTTTTGGAGATGGGCACAGTTACTTGCAAGCAACACTGAAGAAAGGACTAGGTAATAGGTACCCATGGGGACCAATGGGCATGTGTGTGCCTTGCCATGCATGGCTGAGACATTTATAGCTCCCTACAATCTGAACTGAATCTCCTTTATACTGTGCTAGAGTGCCATATATGGGTGGAGATGCTCGAAGGTCTCAGCTATTACGTTCCAAGGCTCTAAAAATCTCACCTCCTAACATAGTGAAGGTTATGGTGCTTGTTGGAACCCACAAGTACATATAGACAACTCCAACAATACGGCATTTCCAATGTTGTCCAACCCATTTGAACATTATGTTCTACCTCATTCTCAAGCTCATACAACACTAAATCCCTGGGCTTCTGTGATCACAGCAAATGGTAACATATTTGAGGGTATGTGCTCACTCCTCTATCTACTTGCCTGTTGAAACTGCAAGTGCATTCTGAAGCCACTCAACAGCAGCCAAATCTGCTCTCAATTCAAGACCTACAAAATTGCTTACAATCTCCCAATGTATTTGCTTTGTGGGTGGTGCACATGACTAGAGAGTTCATGCTTGACAAAGAGTGCTTGTGTGCACACTGGATGGAAAAGAAGGCCATAAAAGCAGAAATCAGTTTTTGAAGCGCACACTACGACTAAGATTGGTGCGGATGCCGGTACTTTCGCCCCCATAGCTAGCCGATGTTGGACGTCGAACTTCACGCACTTGACCTTTCCGTCGAATGACAGCTTTCTCATGCTTGAGCTGCACCCAATCCCCAAGAAACTCAGTGACAGCTGAAAAGAGGACCCTACACTTTTTAGTGCGCAACATGGTTATGGCAAACAAAAGGGTTACCAGTTTGATGCTCTGTTACTGCAAGCAACACATTTCATTTATATACTAGGATATTGGTGCTGAGTGACTCATTTTGATTGAGCTAGAAGTGCATTCAGTTCCCATCTCGTATGGAAGTGTAAGATAAACCTAGATATAGTCTCACAGAAGATCTTGAAGAATAACTAGCCAAAGCCACTAAGCACATACCTTGTACTTCTTGCGTGGATTCTTGGTGGCTTTCTTGCGATAGGGTGTGAGACCTCTGTTCTTCTCCATCTGCATTCCACCATAGTTTGTTTGCTTAGCTCATTCCCCCCATGCAGAATCCTAAAATCCTACATTGTCATCACACCATTATTCCTCCCTTCAAAGACACTTTTCCAAACTGTTATAATGGGAAGGCTTTTCATAACAATAAACAGTTTAGCCCTCTTCAAGCAAACCCACCACTGAAGGCATAGATATCAGAGCTGCCAAGATGTCAGAAAATGGGCAGTTTCAAAATTGTGACGAATCGGACCATTGCTTACAAGCACAGAAGCTGTTCCAAAAGCTAAATTACTGATCCAGTGTAAACCCTCCAATCTGCTAAATAATGTAAAGATGGTTGGTCTTAGCTACCTGGTATGTAATCTGTCGTTTTCCATCTGCATCAAGTTCCTCCACTGGACTGATGAGAGTCCTGCACCCACAAAAAAAGACAAGAGAAGAAGACCCAAGACACAAAACTGTGAGACTTGCACCATATCCATTGATTTCTCATGGGAAATTGACAAAACACTGTCACAAATTGATTGTAGCAGTCAACAGCAATTTTCTTCATATAAAATCAACATACAGTGCTCTGTAATCGGCAAATATCAGATTACAGAGGACCAATGGATGTAACATCTACATTGGGGTCATGACTCTGAGTTGACTGTACAATGGTTTCTAAAACTTTTGGAATATTTGAAGAAATCAAGTTGGGGGAACTAACTCAAATCTGACCATTATGAGAGGACAAATGAACGATGACAAGCTTGGGAAGTAGTAGATGTAAGATCAAAATGAAACAAGGTGTCCATGTATAAAGTGCCAAGTAAGATAGCCATGGCGAACCTGGAATACTTGGCAGCTTTGGCAGCTTGCTTGGCTTCCTTGAGTTGTTTAGCTTGCATATAGAAATCATCCTCTTCAGGATCCTTATCTTCATCTTGTCCATTTCCTTCAGCCTTGCCATCACTATCATCGGTGTCATTTGTAACTGATGCCTTGGCAGCCTGTTGAATTTCATAGTTTCTCCTCCTTTCTCCAAGGTCCTCTCTCACAGGTAGATCTGCATCACCTGACACAGCCTGCACCAACACCCAAGTCAACCATTCTAACCATCTCTGCTATTTGCAGACACAGAACCTCTTGTATGTCCACAGACAGAAGAACAAATGACACTTGATCATATCTATTTTATCCATCAGAGATCACCATGCTCAATTTGATTCAATTTCCTGCTGCATAAGAAAAAAGAATCAGTGATACTTCACAATGAATTACACGAGCTCACGATTAATGAGAAATGGAAGATTAGACACAGACATGACAATGCACTTGCAATAGACAAGTGATCATAGAATCCTAATTCTTATCTCCTTCGAAGCAGGAAAGACTTCAGGACTTTTGCATCCAAAAAGAACTTCCAGTACCTTTGGCTTCTTGGAAGGCCTGCCAGCTTCAGCAATGACTTGTGAAAGGGTTCGTGGTCTACCAATGGCTGAAATTAGATTAGACTTGCTTAGCACCAGACCTTCCATATCACCCACGTCATCTTCAAGATCATCAAGAATATCCTTCAATCTGCCACACAAGTCATTTGTGATGGGATAAGTGGGAATGATGCTATACAAAATGTTATGACAAGTTGAAGGAGTCCATAGACACCTGCATATGTAACAGACCTTTATCCAATAGCATATAATTCACACATCCACAAACCTAAACATGATCAATCAATAACCAACATCCAGTGACCAGATGCAGTTAAGTCAGTTTCAAGTCATGGAATCTCAACAGGTAACTCACCCATTTCGAGGACGTTTAAGCTGTTTGACCTTTTCGTGCCCTGCCTTGGACACAGGCACATGGACAACAAGATTTGCATTTTTTTGTGCACGGGCATCTAGTCGTGCCCTCTCTTGCAGCATTTTTTTGCTCTCAGCTCCCACTATAACCTACAGTCAGAGACTGTGTCACACCTAGGAATCACAAACCTCAACTCTATACCCATCATTGCCACAGAACTTCATCACCAACATATATGATATTCAACATTACATACATGGTATTGAACATGACACTAGGACTCAGCAAATGGGTCACAGCAGGAAGTATATAGGTCTTTTCTAGCAGACAATATGTCCCCTGGAACTTTGCATATTCAATGTCTCCAATAGAAGCATCCAGAATAACCAATATATCTTAACCACCAACTTTTTGTACCTACACAACTGAGGGCAATCAAGGATTTAGCTATTCAAACAGTCTGAACAAAAGGTCTTTGCAGCATGGTTGTGTGGGAAGCAATTCAGGAACTTTAATGGAATAGGTCTGGCTACTAGAACAGGCCACAATGTGCATGAAAAGAACCATCAGAAGTTTTCCTGTGGCTTTACCTTTTCAGCTGTGACCTGCACCTCATTGACAGACTCCTTCACTGGGTTTTCTTCAACATCCAAAGCTCCATCCTTTGTCTGTCTATGATCCTGCAACAGCAAAGAAGTCATCAAACAAAGAAGTTTGATCACAGATTTCTCCTAACAAAGTATATACTTCAGAGAGTTTACAATTGACACTCAGCCATTGCAGCCATCAAATCTTTGGATAACCACATGTAAGAGATGTGGTTAAAAATTGAAATTGACCTCCAGCCACCCCAAGCTACTCTAACCTGCCTCAAGATAAACTTCATACCTCAGCATCTTGGTCCAACTTCAAAGTAGCTGAACTAAGATTAGATTCATTCACTTGCACTGCTGAATGTGGTGCAGCTGGTGTCTGAACATCCTTCAGCAACCTTTCCAGTTGATGCTGCAGCTTCTTGTCAATTGGACTTAGCTGTCACACCAGCAAGATCCCATTCTACTTGTTTAGTGGCTATCCATCTTAACAAGATATGAAGGAGTGGGTGATGCAAGGAGCTAAACACACTATTTACTGTTAAAAACCCAACATTCAACAGGGAGGTCATGTTTTCTTGGCAGGGAAGAAGTTGCAAAATCTCTCAACTAGTGGTTCAAGCAGCATTCTCTCACCTTCTGTAATAACATTTTCAGTTCAACCAGACGAGCAATCACGGGGTGGTCACGAACAGAACGGGCCTCTGCCTTCATCAAGAGGTAGAATATGATGGACTGGCAGTAGCTCAGCAACAGGACATGCTTGACCTCCAAGTAATTCATTCCCTCTTTTGTTGCCCGCAAGCCATCTTTTACCTTCACAACAACAAGAATGAGCAGACAAGCATGGTTAGTATAGAAAGTTCAATATCACATGAACCCAAGTACGTGTATACCTTTGTTTGAAGCCCCAAGGGATTCTGCTTGATGTTGATGACAGCATACCTTCTCCATAACTGGTTGTATTTTAGTGTGGAGTTCATGTAGCCCATCTCGCAGCTCTGTAACTAATGCTACTAACTCTGGCGCATCACTGTCAAACATTTCAAGCATGCACTCAGAGTTAGTACTCCAACCCATGTCATTTGTCAGGTGCATGTGTAGTCCTGGTTTGTCCTCTTCCTCACTCTCTACAGGTCTATGGTCACAAGGCTGTGAGAAGCACATTGTAATCAGTAAAATCTATCAGCTGTCACAGCCTGAAAGAGTTTATCCACACTAAACATGGTGTCTATGGCCACAAGACTGCAGCAAACAGAGACAAGTACTCTGTCCACTCTTTCCCCTCTCTCTTCATTTCATGGGAATAGGGTTAACCTCATTAGAAGCTCCATCTGTTCCTCCTTCGACAAAGCACTGATATCCTTTTTCACTGCCTCAACTGTCACCATTTTGTTTTCTGCATCTGCAGAGCCTCCCCAACCTCTGAGAGTTGTTGTTTTCCCAGGTTTCTCTTTGCCTCTACCATCCTGTCGCTGTGCAGCTTCCTAAAAAATCATTTCAAGCCACATGGCAAGCCTTAGTAACCTTTTGATAAAATACACATGAGCCAGATTTATGTGCAATCTACAGATATATTTCTTATTGGTTCTGAAAATGACTACCAAGGTCATAAACAACATGAAAAAAACCTTGGCAACTTTGACAGTAAATGTCCTGTCTACCACAGAACCCATATTCTCCGGGAAAACCTTCTGAAACATCCTTAACTACCACTAGTTGGTGTGATGCCATTTCTCCAATCACTCCAGCTGGAATTTCAGCAGGAATACAGATTCAAAGCAGATTTACATAGCTATATGCGGGGTTGGGTTCTGACAGATAAGCTCAAGCTCAAGAAAAAATTTCACTACAAAACTGCTATTCTGAAAGATGATCTCAAGCAATTGAGGGTTGTTGGTATCTCAAAGAACAAGATTCAAGGAAGAATAAGTATCCAGAAGAACTTGATAGCAAGAGAAGATCATAACCTCAAACGTCTCCTCCTTCTCACTATTGTCATCACTTTCAGTATCTGAAACATCATAGTCCTCAGGTCGCAGAGATGCTGCCATCTCCTTCTGTAGACGTAATGCTTCTGCTTCCTCTTCTGCAGGTGCCTCTTCATCACTGGATTGCAACTGAAACCAAACAAAAACAAATCAACACTGGGACAGGCAATTATCCAAACTCTATTGAGAGCAGTTTGACAACTAAGCCTGCATGACAGATGGGTGGTGAAATCCTAAACAACAAAAAGCACAGAAAAGTGTTACCTCGTATTCAACATTGTCAGCGCTGTAGTAAATCCTCTTTCCCTTTCCCCACGCAGTCTTTTCCTTCTCCTCTTCCTCCTCCTCTTCATCATCATTCTCCATGCCTGCCCTCTGCTTCATTATCTTGGACTGCCGCACCACTGCCAACAAAAAAAGTATTTCCATAAAACCAGCAACCAAATTGGCAAGTGGGCCATCACAAAATGATCAAGAGAGCAATGAAATAAGCATGCAATTTACAAGAGAAGCAACAGAAATCTACATTTAGCAGCAAGGCCTGTGAGTTCCTCATCATCCATATCGTCGTCATCATCATCATCATCACCCTCCTGCACATCCAAGGCCATCACCAATTAGTGTACTCCTCATATTGCAGAATTCACATCACATCAGACCACATTACATTCAATGCTGAACTAATCAGCTAGTAGGGGATGATGATTCTCACATTGTCATCATCACTCTTGTCAGAATCTCCCTGCTCCAGAAGTTCCAACACCACATGAACAGGCCATGATCACAATTAGTATACATTTACAGCACTGTGTTATCTGGAGACAGAAGAAAAAGGTCCATTGTTCTAACGAGCTCAACAGTCTGCAGGCTTTTTTTAGGCTTTAGGCTTTAGGGTTTACAACATCAGAGAAGCTCATGTCAGAATTGACATTTTGCTTCTAATGCAAAGTATGAAAGTTTGAGAATTCAGCCTCTAAAAATGAGTTGGGGTTTCCGAACTCACCCAGCTACAACAACTCCAGTTTGCAATTACAGACAAATTGACTGAATATAATAACAATCAAGCTCTTCAGTACCTCTAAGTCCATGACAGGAACCTCGTCATCTTCCAACTCATCCAAATCTTCTGCAACAAACAATTAAGGCACCACCCATGAATCAACTTGTACAGAAACGATATACTTCTTCTCAAAGCCAATCAACAGCCATCTCTAGCTTCAGTGTGTCTTTGTGACATAAATGGAATCCATAAACATATCTCCAACACCATAATGAAAAATTGATGACTGAACAAGCATGTGTAGGGTTTAGGGTTTAGGGGTAGAGCCTGTGAACATTGTAGGGCACCCACTGTTGCCTTATGAGTGGAAAAATAACATACCTTACTTCCAGGCATGATGGAACTCCCTTCTTCTTATGTTCTTATGAATTGCCACTCATTTGCTAGGGTTTCAAGGTCAGGGAAGGGATTGTCAGAACCTCCTAACTCACCAAGGTCCTTTGTAGGATCGAGCGAAATCTTCTCTCTCTTGTTATGAACTGCCAAACCCCACCATCCCCATGAAAGCATTGCACCCGAAAAAATTGAATGAATGTAGAGGCAGTTTGTAAATCTCAAGGAACAATCAAAACTGCGGCAAAATTTCAGCAAAATCGTCAAGGTTTCTAAAACCGAGATAAAACAGCAACTAAATTGGAGTGTTTTTGCAAGCGAATGGTGAAGCTCTGAAGCTCACATTCATCGATCTCGTCCACGAAATCTTCAGGCTGCATGCCGAGATTGTCGTCATCATGGCGACGAGACCGTTGCTTGGGCGGCCGAGCTTTCGATGGACCACGTCTCCCCATTCGGACCTTCTTTCTTCGTGTTGCACTGCTTCCAAGGACAAGTACAAAAGAGAGTAACAACAAAGACAAAATCTCGCAACAGCTGGGAGAGCAGCGAAACGAACAAACCTTGCACACCCAAACCCTAAACCCTAAACCCTAACCTTCCTGCTGCGTGTTGGACTACAAAAAGAGAACGACACACAGCAAATTTTGCATCAGCTGCAAACAGCAAGCGAAATTCTCAAGCCCGAAATCCCTGAATCCTAATGCTCGAAGCATCGCAATTCTAAACTGCGAAGTGCAGGCCTCCTGGAGCTGCATGCATTTTAGGGATTAAAGCTCTTTAATTGTGATGCTTGTAATTGTGTATCTATCTGTGTGCCGTCTTCAATACCCTGCTGAAGTTTTTATCGGGGTTTCGCAAGGACCCAGTTTGTCCAAAGCTGTTTTGGCAAAGCCTTTGCTGCTCCTCAGAGTTTCTACATTGCTGACAAAAGGAACTTCCGGCCAGAAAAGAAGCATAAGGAACCGAACGATTCGGTGACGTGGGATTCTAGAATATGGACCCATTTTCCTCGCCACCGCCGTCGGGATCCGCAGAAGGACCGTCTAATGAGGTTGTGATGGATAAAGTGAAGCAACAGCTTGCTCAAGCTTATGCGGAGGAGTTTTTCAGTGTAAAGAATCTCTGTCCTACTCTTTCTCTGAATATTGCGTGTCTTATCTCTCTCTCTCTCTCTCTCTCTCTCTCTCTCTCATGTTGTAAGTCATGTTGGAGCCATTCCAGTCATATCCTAGAGCTTTTTATAAGGCCTATTCTCTATGGCAATCTAGGATACCAGTGGAAGAAGGACAAGAACAAGCTTGTCAAGAACAAAGTTTTTGCTTTGTGTTCCTTGAGCAGAAGAAGAACATTATCAAGTCTGATTTCTTGAGCAAAATAAGTTCCCACTGACGAGCTTTAAGAAAACAGGTTCCTTGTTTTTCTCCATGTTCCAGCTCCTTTATGTCAAGTCTGTATGTATCTTATGGCAACTTTGTTCTTTTGGAACAGGTTTCTGGGTCTTATTGGGGTTCCCAGTGTCATTGAGAATGATGAGTTTGGTGCATTAGGTTCTGGGAGCATCTTCTTCTTGTTCTGTGGTTTTTATTAGGGTTTAGGGTTTTGAACCTATTTGAGATTCAGTAACTTGTAGTTGTGGGCATGGGCAGACGGTGCGAGACAAATGCTTTACAAAATGCGTGACAAAACCTAGCACCAGCTTGAGTGGCAGTGAAAGTAGCTGCATTTCCAGGTGTGTGGAACGCTACATTGAGGCCACAGGAATCATCAGCCGAGCTGTCATAACATCCTTACCACGATAAGCTGTCAATTGTGCATCTCTTCAGATCTCAAATAGGTTCAAAACCCTAAACCCTATTTGTTCAAAATAACCAAGTGTTATCACTCACCCAAGTATTAGTAAGATTGTTGTGGAGATAATGCAAAAGAGTCTAATTAAGATGCAGTTCCATTGAAATGTCATTTCTTGGGTTAGGATTTAGGTGAACTCTTAGGCAAGTCTCTTTTCCCTTTCCGGGGTCTGCAATTGTCTCACAGTGGATTGAGAGTGTTTGTTGCCAAAGTCAAAATACAACAAATTTTTGTGTTTCAAACTTGTGAGCTTCATCTTCTTTCTGATGCTTTCTTCAAATTAGTCAAGTGGAGGACTTTGTGTTGGAGTAGTTGTTTTGGGATTACAGTTATGGGTTGATTTTTCTTTCTCTAGATGTTAATAGTTGTTTTTGTCAAATTTTCTGATATATGCATAAATTCAGTGCATTGAGGTGAATGTATGAATGCATTGCTTGTGTAGTCAATTCATTGAAACACTTTCCTGTTTGTGTCTCTGGACCCTTGACTCTGAGTCAAAAACTGAGATCACTCCTTTTGTCTGTGCACACATGGAGCTAGTGATTTAACACTAACATATGTGAATAGCCTCATTGTACCAATCTATGTGACTTGGCATAACTGGGCACATTTCAAGGAGAACAAGTTAGCCCACACTTTTCTGTCGTCTGAAACTCTGGACACAAAACCGAGAATTAAGCAGTGAGCTCAGCTATAAGGTCTAGACACATGATATAAATGTATGCTATGCATTTTGCATGCAGTTGAAACAAATTGCTTGTCTTTCATGGTAATGAATTTCAGTTTCCTGGCCTCTTTTTTATGTTTGTTTCAATTGTGCAGGAAAGTGTAATTAGTCAATTTGCATACATGATTTCATTGCTGAAATGGTAGGGTTGAAGAATAGGTGCTAGCAATATACTGGATTGTAGATGTAGGTCAGAGTGTTATGTGAGTGGTACCTATGTATGTCTTGCAATAATATTCCCACCTAAATTTATATACCCACCCATGATTTTAATGACTATCTACAGCCATTGCCATAGATATTAATATGTAGTGGCATGATATTTGGAGTAGATTTAAACTAACCAATATTTGAGCATTTTTTCTATTTGTTAACTTCTTGGAGAATTAAACTTATCTGTCATTTAGAGCTTTTCTGACAGTGATCAACTTAACATGTGAAATTGTTTCCTTGTAAACATGTCCGTGGCACACTTTAGCATACATTTGGGTTCTGCATTGTTGCAACTTTTGATTCTAATGTTACTTGTAGTTCTATCTAAATGTCTTTTTGGATTGTTTCTTGAGGGGTTTATATCTTTTGAAGGTTCTTTTGCTTCTAGTGTTTTGGATTCTGGTTCAAGTATTTCCTTTCCCATGTGGAAATGGACTCCAATTTTTACGATGTCACATGGTTGTGATGTTTTTTGAGAATCAATTGAAATACTTGACCTTTCCAACAGACTCCAACACCCAATTGCACCTTCCATATCCTGTTTAGAGTTCATGTGCAAATTAACACTTCAATCACACTTCAATCACACTTCAATCATAGCATGTTAGACCTTGTGTACATATGAGACCTAGGGTTACATTCCTTGCTAATTTATGTTATCACATGTCACAAAGGACTAATTGGAACGACAATTATTTCTTGGCCATGGTTTATGTAGGACAATTTTAGGTTCTATAGTTATCATTTGGACCATTCCAAATTGGAACTTGTTTAGCCCATTCTTAAAGAAAGAGGCATGGAAAGGTGTTTCTTCAAGTTTTGTTTTTTCAACACCATGTTCATGAATGGATTTTCAACACCTTCTCCATCAATTTGCATCTTGTTTCTCTTCAATTGAATTTTAATCTAGTTGTTGAATTCAATTCAAGTTGCAACCAATGTAATTCAATATTTTCATTTGAATGGAACTCAATTTTCATGAAATTAATTCATTTTTTTCATCAATTGATTGTCATTAGTAGTTTATAGCAATGTAGAGCTCAAGTTATTTAGGATATTTCTTAATTTATGTTTTTTTGGTATTGTTATATTATTTAATTATCTAGTTACACATATTTAAAATAATTTACAATTTGTTGTAATTAATTAATTTAAAGTGGCTCTTAACCCCTAGTTTCAAAACCCTAATTTTGGGTCAAATTCTGAAAGAAGATTTGATTATGTTAATGCAAAAAGTTATTTTAATCAAAAGATGCAAGAGTTGATCAATGCAAAAACACTCAAAATTGTTGTTGTACCTAAAACCATGGTCTATATTAATCCCCTATCACCACTCGGTATCGGTGTTCTTTTTAGGAATTTATTGATGTAGTCTACATGGTGATCATCCGTAGGAATATGTGGAAAAAATGGTGACCATCCCTAGTAAGATGATATGGCTTATAAATCTTTAATCAACTTTCTATATCCATGCCTCCATACTAAAACCCAAATAGAAAAAATTGGTAATTTATACTTTTTTTTTCTTCATTTTTGGTGATTGAAACCTTCCAATATCACTTCATTTTTATTTTTTTCACTTTTCAGCAAATTTTTATGAGTAAATGAAAAGTTACTTGATACGTAGGGAAAATGGAGTTCATTTTATTCTCATGATTTAATGTCACCTAAAACATAGCTTTTTGTGCTAACTAGGTCAATAATGGATTTTATAAAGAACATTTTTTGTATTTATTAGTATAGTTATGAAATTGATTTTGTATCTATTCTATGCACCTATCATAACATATTGAAGTTTTTTATTAAGGTTTAGAGCCTAGATTTTATCAATTTTAAAATGACATTAAATTTTTCATTTGTTTCAAGGTCATCTATCACATGCTTGTGGATGTGATGCCATTTCTAAATTTCTATTGTGTTGCGGCCCAAACTTATTTGTTTCAAAATTGCCCTTAAAGTTTAACACATTTACTAAACATTTATTTGCATTTTAACAAACATTTATTCTACACTTTTGGTACAATGTGTGGCATAACATTTCTAAAAGTATTGTCATTAATTTGGTTGATCATAACATTTTGATTATTTAAACAATTATTAGGTTCATTTAAACTAGTTATTGGCACATGCCCTAAACCACTTATAATTGTTCTTTTCCAAATTTTTAATTTTTGGGATAACATTTCTTGAACATAAACCCTCATTGAGCTTGAACCTACATTACATATAATATTTTGGAAAAAATAGTGCCTTCAATTGATTTTGAATATGAACATTCAAATAAAAACTCAAAAACATATATGAGACTTTATACTTGGTTTCACATAGTTTTTTAGCACAAAATTTGTGCCCCCTTGGAGGCCTAAGCACATGAATGTTATAAATTTAATTATTAATCATAGAATCATTAAATTTGTGAGGGAAAATGTATTTTGAAAATGAATTACTTAAATCATAATCCATAATATATTTTTTTGTGCACATTTGAAACATCGTATTAATTACTATGATATTTTCTAACATAAATGACATCTCACAACCTACCCTATGTAGTACATAAAAAACCTATATTACAAATTTTAACCATAAATTATATAGATAGGAATTTCATTTACCTTATTTCATTATTCATATATGAAGTTGAAACATCCATTTATCATCCATAATGGATGAATTTCATCCATTATCATTCATGCTTCATTCAATTGACAAAGTTCATCCACCACCTTTCACTTTGTATCCCTAATATGTGTTTATAAATGTACTTCAAAAGGTTCCTTGGATCATGGGCCATATGTTTTCCATATATTCGTAAAATTATGGGTATTAATAAAAGTGCCCCCCCATCAGTTTCTTGATATGTTCAACATTGATTTAAAGTACAACCTTACATTTGTATTTTACCTTTACTTTTATTTTTTATAAAATAAAAAAAATTATTTTCCATAATTTTTTCGTGATTTAGATAAAATTATATTTCAATGTTTTGTTTTAAATTTTTTTTGTGAACTTGCTTTAAATTGTCATTAATGTGTGGTCGGAATTAAATTTAGGCTTGGATTTGTTCCAATTTCTTATTGTGGATGTTCCAAATTGTTTAGTCGTGGTAGTTTTTTTTGCTCATGACACTTTTCAAACATGTTAATCATTAATTTTTCAATATAGCATCCATATATATATTTATTTTGTTTTGAATACCCATATGTATAATATATATTTTTTCTTCCATTATTATAAATATTTGGTGGGTAAAATTTCAACAAAATGAATTTTTATTTGAAGCATATGAGGAAGACAAGTAAATTCATCATTTTTCAAATTTAGTAACACATTTAAATTTCATAAATTTACAAAACTCTATGCATGAGCACATTAACATTAATGTAGTCTAGCATTTGATGGCTGCTAACTTTTTAATGGGGGGCTAAATATCTCATTGTTCCATTCTTGAACAATTTAATTTGTTCAACATCCCTATGTCAATATAATTTGTTAGATGGGTTTGAAATTAACAAATTTCAACATTTAAAATGGGCCAAAGGTCACATGCATGATCTACAACACAAGATGGTACTAAGGTCAATTGTCATTTGGTGCAATGTCCAAAGGTTATTAATTGCCTCTACTAATATCAATTTGTACATTGAACCATTGTTGTATTTAGTGAATGATAATAGGATAATTTTGGTGCCACTTTGATTGTGTTTTCATGTTGGTTGCTTTTACATATTTAGAATTTGATGTTGTAGTTGTTGATGGAAGGCAATGTGGTGATGTTGTTACAAGGAATGTTGGAACGTGCATTGAGTTCATGATACATACAATTATTGTAATGTTTGATTTTAGGCATCATATCATAAGAAAGCTAGCACCGAGGTATGTAAATCAAATTCTCACCTTCAATTCTATGTATTTAGATGATTTAGTAACCAACTTGAACAAGCAAGCTATAGGCTCTTGTTATCTTTAAGTATTTTATTTAAAAGCTTTTGTTGTGCTCTTGATTGTTCATTATGCATTCTTTTGTTACTTATAATATATTCACACAAAAGGGTAACAATAATGTTAGGTATCCCTATTTATCTTAATTTTAATTAGATATCAAAAAAGTAACATCGACATACAACCCCAACTTATCCAACCTACCTCTGTTCATACTCTACCCAATTACAACCCTATCAACGTACCTATTTGCCCAAAACCCTATCATTGTTCAAGTGCTACCGAACTATCATTACAACGACAACTTACAACACCACCATTGTTTGTTGTTCCTTTTGGTTATGACATTTGGCTATTTTTGATTGCAAGCTTTACACTCCTTTCCACTCATTTCTTTGTTTCACTATAGTTGTAGATGTTCACTTTTCTCCTTCTATCTATCAATGTTGTGCTTGAAAGACTTTTGAACATTTATGCGTTGGTAGTTGAACTTTTATTTTTACCACAATCAACTACTTTGAATTGTTTTTGAAATAATTTTGAACATTTATGTATTTAGTTGAACTTTTATTTTTACTAAAATCAACTACTTTGAGTTTTTTTGTTCACTTTTAGTTGATGTTGTCAACATAGATTCTAGGTAAGGTTTTATTATTTTTGTTTTCTTTCTTTTAGTCAAACTTGCATTACACAACTTTCTATATAATTGTTTGTTTGCATATGTTTTGTCACATGTTCACTAATTTGGTTTTTCTGCAAGTCTATCTACAAGGTTTCAAAACTCTTTATTGTTGTTTTCAACAAATGTTTGATGTTGTTTTCAGTTGAGCTTTTTTTTTTTAAAGTTGATTTCTCTCAGTTGTTCTGTCAAGGAATTGTGTGGCCTTCCAACAATCCATGGTGCCATTGGCGTGATTTAAATTCACATATGAAAACTAGGAAGAGTGGTTGTAGTTAATTGCTTTTCATATAAATTGAGATTATATAACATGTAATTATAAGTAGTAGTGGATTGTCAAAGAAAGTTCCTAAATGTTTAAATGCCAAGATCCATGAATAATGTTCACACTCTATGCATTTTAAGCTTGTATCAAAAGGCAACCAATGGTGACCTTTTACAAATTGATCAAAATGAAAATGGTATCAAACCTTACCTCATAGATGATAAAGGTTATAAGTTCCTACCTTGGCTAATGATTGCTCACAAACATGGAAGTGTCCACCATACAAATTTGAAGTTGTTTAATAAAGATTTTCATCAAGGGAAAAATGTTGTTGAAAATTCATTTGGGATTTTGAAGAAAACTTTTAAAAGGTTGTTACTCAAAACCAACCTTGATCATATTTGATGTGATGTTTTGTTGTTGTATTTTGTACAACATGATCTTTGAAAGGAGAGATTTAGACATAAACACAGTGATGGTTCAACTAGAATTGGAGATTAATAAATATTTAGACAAACACGATTGGTAAATGGTCGTAAAGAAGGCACTAAAGATTATATTCCTATGGAGAACGTAACAACAACTAACAATGAAATTGAATTACAAGGTTGTGAGATTTCAAGATCTAACTAATGCATCTTCTTATAGTAATAACTTGGAAACAAGCCACATAGGGTAAACTAAAACTTTACGTTTGCATATCATTGTGTTTTAAAGTTGAAAATTCACTCAAAACTTTAAAAATGTAATGTTCTAAACTTATTGATTCATATGGTTATTGTTGGAATTAAATCATTTTCGTCACTAGATGAATTTGAATCAAAGTTCAATGGTGGAAAAATGAGTGGTTTGTTGTGGACAAAGGTAGAACACATGGTTATTTTGAGAATAGTTAAAACACTTACAATGTTTTGACTTGTTTCGTGTATTTTTTTGTTTCTACAATTTAAATACTATAGATGTTCAATGATGGTTTTATTACAATGGTCTTTAATCTCCAACTACGTGTTGTTGACGCAATCCATGGCTTCAACCATCATTGTATTATTCTTGTTTATTGATTAAATTAATTACATGCGAAAAAACATTAAAATGTTTATGTTTAACTTTTTTACTTCCTAGGATGATTAAAGTTCTAAGGGTTTTTTCAATTATGGGCTACTTTGATAAATTGATTTGTTTTTCCATTTGCACCATTAATTACATTATGAAAATCATCAAGGTTCATCAATTTAATTTCATTAAAAGAAAATTTGATTTTTTAGAAGGTCCAATTTGACTAAAATGTACACATTGATCAAAGGGGATGGTCATTTTGACTAAAGGCCTAGGGTATGAAAGACATGAGTTATTTTTGATTGAAACATTTAACTAAAGTGACATTTTTGACCATGCGACAAACCCACATTTGGTCAAAAAAGCCAAAGGTCCATTAAGATCTTAATCAAGGTTTAGTCAAATTGACCATTTTGATTTGACACTAAATCAAATCAACCATACTAATTTAGTTACTTAACCTACGAGTTTATTTTGTTTAGGGTACATACCAAACCTAAGTTCATAGCTAGTAAGCCCTAGGTTAGGCATATTACACTTAATAGGTATTTATAAAGTTTAATAGGCTACCTACATGCTACCTTTAGGCACATGTAGGTATTTAGATTTAATACATTAATTAGTTAATATTTAATAATTCATAGTTACTACTCAATAATTTATGATTAATATTTTATATAATTAATTAGTCACCAAATAAATGTTTATTAATAACCAATAACTAATGTATCCATCAAGTTGTTAATTGATTAATTATTATTACTGAATTATCAATTTTATCTATTTTTTTGGCCAATATTTTATATTAATTTATAATAATTAATTAAATAATTTTAAATATTTAATACTTCAGAGGAAATATATAATAATCAATCATTGCTATTTATTTTTATATCATGTAGTAACCTACTAGGCATAAGTACCTATAGGTAACTACATGTTATTTAAGTAGATATTTGGTACATGGTATAACCTCTTACTTGAATAAGTAACACAAAAATATTGAAGTTGATCAATGTTACAATGTGTACATCAAAACAAAAAATTCAATTTGAAAGTTTATTACAATATGATATCAAAAGTTTTTAACTTTTGAAATCGTGATCCAATGGTGAGGACTTGACTCCCCAAAGTGGAGGTGAGGAGTTCAAATCCTCACATATATAACATTGGCTATTTAGGCTACCTTGACTTTATGTGGCTTAGATAGTTAACCTAAGCCATTTAGGCAAGTAGGTAAGTAAATATTTTATTTTATTTTGTACATTAATTGTTATGTAATATAATATATAATATAATATAATATATATTATTATTATTATTTTAAAAATAATCATATATAAATGTTGTCACAATATTGTTGGCTAGTAAAAAAGATAATTTTAAAATCCAATGAAAAAACCAACCAAAAAGACCTAGTCGAAATGCCCAAATGCAAAACAACTTGTCCAAGATGGCACCTTGGTCAAGTCGGATACAGGCCATTTGGGGTACCTTTTGACCAATTTTCCCAATAGAAAAACCTTGTTTTCTTGTAGTTTTCGCACCTATGGAGTTCTTTGATTGCTAATTGGCATGCAATTTTTTAAAACATAGTCCTCACTTAAAGGATCTTGCATGAATAAATGTTGTTGGTCTACATAATCTTCTTCCCCTTGTGTATTGGCTTTAAGCATTAATGCACTATAATTTTGCCCCCATTAGCTAGAAAATCCTTGACATGTTTTGCAACATTCAAATTTTTTTTCCTTAAAAGGTTCAATTGCCCCATAATATTCCCAATTGAATTTTTTTAATAGATGATGTTTGTCTTGTTTGTTATTGTTCAATTCCCATAATGAACTAATGTGACCAATCCCCTTTTGATAATATGTTATCTTCTTATAATCAAAGTTCAAATCATTCCATTTGTTTTCACACATCTTGTTGTTCCAAGCCATATGTATTGATAATCTTTTTGAGTTCATTTGCAATATTGGTCCATTGTTGTGTTATAGGAACCATGTGAGCTCTAAGGTTGATGAGGGCGTTTTGAATAACATATTTGTCATGTATGCATTTGATGAGTGCCTGGACTTCACAGTGCTCCCAATTTCCCTACTACTAACAAGCTACATTACCTTTGTTGGATTTTACATTTGTTCCTAATCCTCCAAATCCTCTCCCTCTCCCTCTTGAATTGGTTACATCCATTGCAAATTAACATGTGTGATGTATGGTGTTGTACATGATTGCATGACAACACTACAAACCTAGGAGCCATAGCCAAAGACATAGCAACCTTGAAACTTCAATTCATCAATTTGTCATTAAATAATTATGTATGTATGTGTGTTGTTTATAAAAAATAGAAGTTTAATGAATAATTGACGAATAATGTTGGTTCAATCTAGAGAATTCCTTATTTTTAATAGTTTTATGAAATTAAATTGGTTCATTATGTTTTAGTTCCTATGTAGATGCTTAGAAGGCAAATTGGGAAAATGACAAAAGAAGTCAAGATTTTTGCCTTCCTTTCAGATGATGATGAATCCTTTGTCATAAAGCTCGCACGATAAATTAACAACTGTGCAAATGGTGTTCATGCCTAGATGCTATAAACATGTGTAGATGTTGTAGACACACACATGTTATGGAAGTTCACAAATGTTGCATATGTAGGTGTTCACAATGTTGCAAACATGCACAAATGTTACCAATATAGACGCAAACATTCACAATATTATAGGCGTTCATGATGCTCACAAATGAAGGAACTAGTAATGGACCTTGTGAGGGAAATTAGGAGCCAAATGTAGAAATCGATAGTTTAGGACATGATTTCATGCTAATAAGTTACTACCAATGATAGTGGTAGGAATCTATGCAATTTGTAGATTTCAAACAACATTGTAATATTTTGACAATACACAAACATTAGTGCTTGAAATAATGAACCACATCATATTGCCATGTATTCTATTTATCAATCAAAACATGGGCATTGTGAATAATTATAGTTTAGATTAATGTTATTGACATTGTCACCCTTATGTGTGAACAAGCCCTTAGTTCTTTAACATGTATCCAACTTTAATTATTCCAAGGTTATCATTTATTGCATTTACATTCAAGTGTTGCTTCACTTATTTGTGCTTCATTTTAAATGACTTAAAAAATAAATTCAAACATTTAGTAATACCATTTTGAAAATGATGGTTCTTTTCTACCTTTTATGGTCGTCTAAAATTCTCACAAACTTAGCAAAATTTATTATACATTTAAATATATTTTTATTCCAAATAACTAATAAAATAATTCAGACCAAAAAACCCATCATTAGTTATAACATATTTTCTTCACATTTAAACATTGAATTTCAACAAAACCAAAAGGTGTAAACCACAAGCGAATGTAAAACCGAAACTATGTATATTTATTACATAGCTATGGAAATTTATGTTTTTATTTGCACACATGTCCTCTTACCTTTCTATTTTTTATGTATAATTATTATGCGACACCATTATCCTACCATGGATTTCATACATTTATAATTTATGCCAAAACCTTTGAAGACTAAAATTTCATTCCATTCACAATTCTATTTCATAAAATTTTGCACTCATACAACTTGTTCTCATCAAGCGAAGATGTTTTTAAAAGGCCTAAACATCCATTTATATACTAATAAAAAAGAAACTAAACAAGAATTTTTTAAAAATCTTACACATCACATGACTCACGATGTGATTCAACATGCACATTAATTGAAGCCATGACTAATTGCTGATGATTCATCAAACCATTATTAATTTATAAAACTCAACCACATTACCAAATTTAACCCCTAAGTAATTATTAAAGTAATAAACTATTTACATCAAGTTAGAGACCTAATTGAAATTTTTTGGAAAAAAAAAAATATTGTTGGGATGGTTTTTGAAATAAAATCTAGTGTTGTGTGGTGATTTGATTTTTTAAATAATTTGTAGTTCTAGTTTTTTGAAAATTTTAAAATTCAAATAACCACCATTTTGATTGTGAGGAGAAATTAAGATTAGAGAACCATCGATTATGAGTATTTCTAAAAACATCAAAGAACTAGGAGTTTTCATGGAAAAATCAGTAAAATATTGGCAATTACAAAGGCAAGTTTTTTTTTTAAAATTCAAAAAAATTGCAAACCTTGGTATTCAAAAAACTCAAATTTTTTTGGTATAGAACTTTGGTATGTATTTTGAAATTTTCACTGCCATTGGGGAAGTGGGTATATATCTGGGTTGTTAATTGGTAAATATGTATAGTTGATTTTAATACCCACTCAACCCTGGTAAGAACACAAGTGAACTCATCTCATGGTAGGTTCTTTTGCTTCATAGGGCGAATCTTGAGGGTGTAATGCTGGCTGAATGCATGATGGTTATGAACAAGATATGAAAATAAAAAGTTTAAGATTCCTCACTTTTTTTGGCTACATGCTGGAACTCAAATTTAAAATTCTTATAAAAAAAAAACTGTAGAAATTTGGCAAATAGTGAATGAAAAAAACACATACAACAAAAGTTGGCAAGCATTTAATGAGTTGGCTAAAAGAATTTCAAAATGGCGAAAATCCTAGCCACTTTTTTTAGTCTAGTTGAGGTGTAATGTGATTTTTTCTCTTGCTTTATGTCATGTAATGCCCTAGGAGGGGGGCACTACCATACATGTAAAGCATTTCCTAGTGTGTTTGAAGGGCACCTTAGATCCATGATATTCATGAAAAAATTTAATGTGCAACATGTAAAAAATTATATATAAATATAAGGTGCCTACAATTCATTATGATTTTTAAAAAATATATGTTTAAAACATGCTTAAAATAAATTTTAGATATATCATTATTTCATAGCATACCCAAAAATACATTTTGATGTCAAGTGTTTTGTAAAATATACAAACAATGCACCCATCAAGGTTTGGATGGCACCTTATACACATTAACAATGCCTCCTCAAAATCACGAAACATCTTATTGTTACAAGATGCGTCAAAGAGCTTTAAGGACAAGAATAATGTAATATTACTTCAAGGTGTAAGAGACCTCTTGGAGGTGTAGGGTGCATATATCTCTTGTATTGCCTTGTGATTTATGTATGTTATTATGATTAATGATGTGTAGGGTAAAGCCCGAGGAGCAGGTGAGTTTTAGAAATAAGCACTCACTCAAGGCGGAATCAAAGGGTGCTTACTTTCAAAACTCTCTCACTCCAAAGGCATTATTAGCAAGTGTAAAAAAATAACTTTTTTGTTTTAAAAAATCTCCCATGGATATCCAGTTGAGAGTTATACTTCCAACTTGTGGAAAAACATTATTGTCCCAATTGTTAGGTTACTATTACAAATATACAACAACAGTTGTACTTTGCATACTTGTTTCTGAAATTTTGGAAAATCAAATTTGAAACTGCCTAACCTTGTTTTTTAATAAATAAATAATTGGCAAAGAAGTGCTGAGCATTAGTTTTAGGTATGGTAATTAGTTGAGGGGAGGGAACAACCAATAAAATATATATATATATATATATATCTCGTGATGGACTTCTTTGATTGGTCCATGAGCCCCCAAAGAAAAAAATTGCCCACTTTGAGAGTTTTCTAAATTAGAACCTGTCCAATGGCCCAATTATGCAAATGTTAAGCAAACTTCATTTTGTAAGATTAATTTGAAACAACAAGCGAACAACTTTTGGCAATGTGTTAACATATTGTGGGCTTCAAAGCCTCTTCTCTTTTAATTTTACATTCATTTTATAAGCAAATGATCTTAACAACTCAAATTTTGGAAGTACTAATTTCATAATCTATCAATGTGTGAATGTAACACAGATTTCATCATGAGAGCATAATGAGGTGACCACCTACCATGCAAATTTGGGTACTTGAAAAGTTTTCTTTCCAAAACTTTAGGAGAAGAGTTTTGGAACCTTAAACCATAAACCCTAACTTTAATAAATGTCCAAAAA
>Ga0116231_10001324_pt1 | contig 50128 bp, 34 predicted proteins | sample S1TSphgellanicum_2_FD_89695 | JGI IMG/M metagenome (GOLD analysis project Ga0116231, IMG submission 89695) | Host-associated microbial communities from peat moss isolated from Minnesota, USA - S1T2_Fd - Sphagnum magellanicum MG | ecosystem: Host-associated > Plants > Peat moss > Unclassified...
CCCCCCCCCCCCCCCCCCCCCCCCCCCCCCCCCCGTTTTTTTTTTTTTTTTTTCCAATTTTGTGATGATGTTCACTCTGGCGATCATCCAAAAGGAAATTTAGCCATATTTGGCTATAGACCGGCTATGAAAGTAGAAATTTAGTAAAATCCTTGATATCCTGTCTACTTGCTCAAAACGTTGTGTACATTTGTTAGATTGTTTAAATATCTGGCGATTCTTTTTGAAAAAAGCCACAAAATGGTGAAAATTTGCCACAAAAGCAACACTGGACCCCACCCCACCTCGGTGTTTTGTTTTTTTCAATATGTGATGTAGGTGGGTTTGCTACCATACATAAGGGGACTTAGCCAAATTTGGCTACAAAAAAAAGGACTCCTCCTATATTTGACAACTTGTTGGAACCTATTCTCTAAATAATGATGGCTAGTTTAATTTTTGTTTCTCTCATAATGCGGCGAGTTGGGCCCAATTTTTTCAAATAGAACCCTTTATACCTTTCACAACTTCCTTTTTTTTTTTGTTTCTTGGCAATTTGCAAAATTTTGCAAAAAAAACAAACTACCCCACTCTATTTATTTTTTCCATTTTTCTTGCTGGCCATATACTTATTTGTGAAATATGCGATTTGCAAACATATCTTGTCCTCAGGATGCCCCCCTTCAATTTTGTGACGTAGCCACATGAGCCATCATTCACAAGAGGAATTAGCCACGAGCCATCATCCACAAGAGGAATTAGCCAAATTTGGTTACATGTCAAAGAGGAAAGTAGAAACATTTAGGAGCCTGCTATATTTTGACCACTTGATCTCTATGGTCCGGGTATTGACGTTAAATTAAAAGAAAAGAGAAGAAAAGAAAAGATAGAACCTGTTGTCTGAATATGATGTTTTCAGAAAAACAATTCCTCAAAATGGGGGACTTTGGCACTTCTTTTTCACAAAATCTTTTTACATGATAGAGTTATCCGTAAAAGTCACCCTCCATTTCACCCCCTATCCCCTCTTTCAGTGATATCTGCAAAGTAAGGAAATTTTATTAAATCTGGGTATGAAATGCTGAAACTCAGCATTTAATGCACAAGGTTTGAGAGTAATTTAGTAGTTGAACAGGTAGGAACAGTGAAAATATTCTACCTGTAGTGTAAACGCTCAGTCAAAATGAAACACAGGATGAAACTCAGCTTCCCACCAAAATGGGTGGAAAAACTAGTTTGGGTCGCAGTTGTTTTCTTTTGTAAAATTTTCATTCCCAGTTACGCGTTTGATGCCCTATTATGTCGAAACTGGCCATTGTCGGCCCCTAGTCGCCTGACTTTACCGATAACTCGGATGCATTGTTTTAATTTCGGATTTTTTTGAGTTACCAAGTGGCAAAAATTTGTTGGGAAAAAAAAATGCTGATCCTTATAGATAGATCAGGTCCTTGGACTTGCAATTGACATTGTTTGTTCCGTGTGAAAACAAGGGGTGTGGAGGATAACTAAGTACTAGCCTGACATAAATGCTCATGCAAGTTTCGCCTTGAGATGTTAAAACCGGCATAAAAAATGCTATCCTTGTGACACCAACCCAATTTGGCTACATTAAACACCATAAAAATGTCAACATTGTGACACCGACCCAATTTGGCTACATTAAACACCATAAAAATGCCAACATTGTGACACCGACCCAATTTGGCTACATTAAACACCATAAAAATGCCATCCTTGTGACACCGACCCAATTTGGCTACATTAAAAACCATCAAAACCCAATCCTTGTGACACCCAATTTGGTGACTTACATTACACAGCATGGATGAAGGATGAAGGCACAATCCTTGTGAAATTTTTACCAGTTTGCGGATTGTTACCGTCGTACAATATCTATATAACATGATGCAAGACATGATTTTTCTTAGAAAAAAATGATGTTAATTATTGAATGCTTGGGAGCAAAGTGCAACACACACACACACACACACATTTGATCATAGGGTTAATGGGTACCTTGTAATGAGCCTTGTACCTTGGTGGGTACACATTGATGAGTTTGAATATAATTTTTAGTATTATTTAAGTAGGTAATAAGGTATACATAGTTCCAAGTTTCAATCTCCACAAATTCTAACGGGGCTTTTGTTCAGTCAAATTGGGATCAGCCCATCTAACCAAGCCAAGTAAAGTTAATTTTTAGGGGTCCATTTATAGTTAAGCTTGAGTGGACAGGAATTATTTATCATGAATGGGAAGGGTTTTACTAATAATAAGGATAACCTTATAAATGAAAGAGAACTTATAGTTATGTGCTTTTATGACTCCAAAAATAACAACCCTCTTCAGTTGTGTGCCCTAAAAGCAGGTAAATTAAATGTGAGAAGGAAAGTGCCCTAAAACCATGCAATTAAAGATGGCTCCACATTTGGCCCTAATTTGTCTTTGTGATGATGAGCCCCACAAGCAAAAATCTGGAGGTGTCTTAAAGTGCATGTGTCTATTTTGTCTTGTTTGTGTGTTTGTTTTGTTTGGCCAATGAATTATGTGTGGAGCTTGGAGAAAGTGTATATGGTTGTCGGGCTTTTTAAGGTTTGGTTTAAGGTTCGAGTCAAGGTAGGTAATTAATTCTTGTCTCGTGCGCATAGTTCCCTTGACGTTTCATAGTTGGAAAGTCCCCATGTTTTTCCTCAAAAGCCCAATTTAGATTTATGCCAAACTAATAGATGAAATTGTTGACTATGAAGGTTTGCAACCTTTCAAATAAAAAAAGGTTTCAGAAATACTAGTTTTTATCCCTAAGGTTTAACAAGTTCACATGTAAGTATGCTTATTATTCTCTAACTTTGATCATCCTAAGTACTACCTATTCATCCTCTTTGACAATGTTACTTGTATTAGTTAGTTGTGTGGAGTTTGTCCAAAGTGATTTCCTTTGCATTGGTCTCTTTGATTTGCCCATCATAAAAAATAACCGAAAAAAAAAAAAAACCATTCACATTATCATCACTAGCAATATAGAAGATTATGTAAATTTTCCTAATGGTCTACATAATTTAATGGGTAGAATTTAGGCAAAGGATGGTAAGATAAACTTAAAAATATGATGCTATTGGGAACAGCTTGAGGAGCACATGGGAACTTAAGGAACAATGAACAACATGTTCACAAATGCATATGTTGGAATTGCTTAGTAGTAGCTTTTATTGCTTCCCCCACTTTTGAAGTACTCTGAATTTAATATTATATCATGTAAAACACTTTGTCTCCATTGGGTTATTTGCACAAACTCCCCAAATCTGACATATAAACTATTCCCAGGACCAGAATGTCAGTTCATTCTGGTCCCTGGTGTTTATGGCAAGGCTGACAAGGGAGGAAGTGGTTTACTACTAACAAGTATACTTAGAAGTTAACTAGTATTGGCAAAGACTAACTTAGTGACTGGATTGTTTAATGTTGAGCTCAGTATTATTAGCTATCTTAGGAGTGAGAGTCCAAGTCCTCCTGCCATTAATAGTTTGGGCTCTCATGCCTTAGGAAAAAATGTGATGGCTGTAGAACATACCTACCTTCATGATGAAGAGAAAAAGGAATGAATATTTAATGAAAGTTTTAAGTATGCTCAATTGGTGAGGGGGGGTGGGGTTTGTTGCAAGACTTTACCTCCATAAAGAGCTGAAGGTATTAGTTATTACTCCACTTGGTACCAATCCATTTAATAGCCCACTTAACATGAACACCTAGATGAGAACCATTGTCCAAACAATTTTCTCCTGTAAAGAATTTTTCTTCTTTCTTTTTCCAATTTATGAGTTTCATAGACCAAATTATACCTTCATTGAAGGTCATAGAGGTATGAGCAAGGGTGGTCATTAAAGGTAGTCCTTAAATGAATATGGTCTCTTAAATGAAAAGGTCACCTTAGATAGATATATATAGATGGGTTATTGTCCTAAAGATTGTATTTGTGGGTGGCTTTCACACCCAATGTGCACCCTAAACAAGTTATCATATACTATAAGGTTATTGGAAAAGTCATCTTGTCTTGGAGCCTTAGGTTGACCGTCCAATCTTTGAGTACAAATTATAGTGAAATGCTAAAGCTAGCCACCATCTTGCTCATGAAGTTAACTTGCCTACTTGTTAACTTCAATTTGCATATAATTGAGGGTTTCTCAAGTTAATTGCCTTGCCATGAACTTCAACAAATTGTGTCATTTTGATAATTGATGACTACAAATTTTGATCCTTGTTTTGCCCTTTGTTGGAGCAAGAAATGGATTTTTGTTGCTACAAATTATTGAATCCTGAACATTGGATGCAACTATATTTCTGACATTTGTTGACCAGGGTAACTGTTACTTGGAAATCAGCAGGTGACTTGAATTTACAAATGTCAGTTAGGAGTTTTAACTTGATGTCATCCAATTCAATAGTTTGAGGAAAGCTTAGGAAGGAAGGATCTTTGGACGGGTGCAACTTGGAACAATGCCTTTTATGGAACACAATTATTTTCCTTTGCATGGAATGTTTGGGAGTCAACATAAACATAAATTCATATATGTTCCTTGAAATGGAAGTTTGAAAGGCCAAATTGCCAATATGCTTGCACTATGTCATGTCATCAAATTGTGGCATGCACTTGCTTGACGAGCTCTTGGGTTTGAATTGAGTTATTAACAAACTTAGAATGTGAAAGGGGATGAGGGAAAATTCACTTCACATAATGAAGATTGCCAAGTTGCATTTCCAAGCTTTGCCAAATTCCTTTCTTCTATACTCCATGAAAGTTCTCAGTGTATTTAGAGGGCAACATTTATTTTGTGAATAGCCGGCCTCTTACAAAGGCAAGGGATATCTTATGGTGAAGCTGTAAGATCCCTCCCACTCTTCAGGAGTAGGTGTTTTGGGCAGCGGTTCTTTGAAATTCTAAAGAATCACCAGTTCCAGTTCTTTAAATATTTCAGAACCAAAGAATCATCAGTTCTGGTCCATTGCAAAAAAAAATTCAGAACAAAGAACTGCTGGTGGTGAATGCTAGGCCCTAGCATAACAACTATACGGCTGCCCATTATCAGCTATGGGTATACCTAACATACATGATAGGGCCTTGAATTGCCCCAAGGGAATTTGGTGCTAAAATAAGAATTTTGCCCCTTTTCTTGCCAAAAGAAATTTTTGTTGGGTACACTCACTCTCATAGTAGTTACCCACATATTAATCAAGTGCAAGTGCATTGGGTTATAATTTATAAAGATTTGCCCCTTTTCTTGCCCTTAAACAGCATGTGCAGGGCATTCATTCTGCAACTCTTTTATGCATCATTTGTGCCATTAAAATGTAGTACAAGCACCATGAATATGTTATAAATGTTATGTTCGGATGCTCACATGTCTATAAATGTTACTCCAGGAGTCACATATGCTACTGCTAGAATTTGCACCAGGTTTTAAAAAATGGAAGTGTATATGTGAAGCCACCTTCACAGATGCAATTACAATAGCCGAAAGGGAACAAGTACCCACCAGCACACAGCACTGGATGGATGGGTTATGGACAGAAAACACTTTTTCATTATATTCCTGTCCCACAGCTAACCATGGTGATTAGCTATGTATTACCGTATTAACCAATTGACATGCATCTACCAACCTAGTAACCATCAAGCCCTCTTGCATACATACATAGTAACAACCACTTAAAGTGCCTACTTACTCACTATGATACTTATACCCACTTACAGAGGTAGTTACTTAGATAAGGGACGAGGAATTAGAAAGGTTTCCAAGACAGGTTACCAAGGTGGAACTCAGTTGTGATTCATCCAAAACTTAAGAAGTAACTGGTTTCCAATGAGTGATGTGCTGGTGCCGTGTCATATAACCCCTGGCAATCCCCATTAGAGAAGGCCTTACTAACCAACCCTACCATCTGGACTTTAGCATCAAGCTCTCCAAGTTGATGACATATGTTTGCCGAGCTTAGCATTCAACACGATATGAAGGCACTTACAATGAGGGCATAAGTTTGTCATGGTCATAAAATGGCCAGGTTTTGAGAAAGAGTATGATAGCTTTCCTTCCCATGGACAGAACTCCACCATTGTCCTGACAAATGCCATTAGATAATACATGATGCCTGATTGGATCATTAAAAAATGTTTAAATTTCCATTGCCCACACCCACTTTTAAATTCCCCCAGAAAAAAAGCCAAATTTGGTGTATTAGGTGTTTGGAGGCTAATTGTATTTGGATTTTGCACCCGGTCTTCATTATTTACATTTTTATATAGAGAGTACAATATAATTTGTGTTGTAAATGATTACAGGCCTTGTTAAACTGAAAATGAGAAGATTATAGTGTGGGAGTAAATGGAGTTGGATGATAAGTTTTTTATGAATGGGAATCTAATGAAAAGAGTGTGGAGATGCTGAAAGAAAAAAAATGACAAGAATGTGGGTAGTTGATGAATCTTTAATTTCTTTTGGTACATGTGAGTGTGATTGTTTGTTTGTTGCAAGTTAATGGCTTTGGAGAAACTTATGTTGTTGCATTGTGTGAGTTATGTTAAGGTTCTGGATGAGCCAAGTTCTTGTTGCGGAGTTCCTGATGATCCTTGGCAATGGTGGGCTTGCAGGATGCTAGTTTTGAAGAATAGGTGCGTGATGGAAGGAATAAAAAATGGATTCTGGAATAGCTAATCATTGTTTTTTGTAATTAGAGATTGTTCATTTGTGAATACAATGGAATAGTGGTGTTTTTCTTTTTGTTGTTGTGATTGTTTTGGAGAAATGATCAATGTTGGGTGATTTTCATTTTTTCGCGAGAATTGTTAGTTCTGGTTTTTGGGACAGGTTCTAAGAATCGCCTCAGTTCCGTTTTTTTAATATTCCCATTTTGAGAATCGCCCCAATTTTCAGAATTTAGAAAAAAAATTTAGTTAAGCAATTTTCAAGATTAGTGATTCTCACAAAATTTTAAACCATCAACTTTTAGAGATGGTTCTCACAAATCGTGATTTTTTTTCCTTTTTTTAAAAATCTCGTCCCCTATGTGACCAAACAGGGGTTCCAATGCCGTCTTTGTCTAACATTAAAGATAACTTTAATAAATTTTTTTAAAAATTAAGTTCAAAAATTTTAAGCTATCACTAAAAAAATGTAAACAAGGCATGAAACTCAGTTCAGCAACAAATTTGATGCTAAACTGAGTTTGCCATGTCCTTTCTTTTCTTAAACGTCTTCAACCAATCACTGCTGCTGCTATGTGTACAATAGTTATGAATGTTCTCGAGCCTGGTGCATTTAATGCTGAGTCTCAGTATTTCATACCCCCTTCTTTAATAAAAATTTCATGAGTTTGCGGACAGCAACCAAGAGGGGATGAAGCATCAAATGGCGGGGTGCAACTCAGGCCCAACAGGTCATGACTTTCTGGATAACTCTAATATTTATTTATTATTTTTTATCATGAGAACTGGACCCTTCTCTAAATGCGAAAACCAGTCTGATTCTTCGATTGGATGCCAGGTGAGAATTTTCAATCCGGTTTCATGGAGGTTTTCATCCTCCATTCTCACTGGCTGGTTCTCACTGAGAATCAGACTGAAAATCGATGCTAGTTTTCAATCGATGGGTGAGAATCGCAACATGGGAGATGATCACAATCAAGTTTTAAGTTTTCTCCAATTCCAACTACTTTTCATTGTGTACCTGACTTTGGAGATCAGATAGATGTAGAACAAGAACATGCAATACTCATCTATTGGGAACTCCGGGAAGGTTGTGTTGCACCATTTTGAGGACTTTGGGAAAAAGGGAAATTTTATTAGTGGTGTTAATGTTTGATATGTTCCTATCAAAAAAATTTGAGTGCATCTAGGGGGTGATGTTGCGTTATGAAAGAAGATATGGTTAGTTGATGCCAAGGCAATTAGTCCGAAGAAAATTGATCCACCAAATCTACAATTCTTATCATGTTTCTTTGATAGTTTCGACACATTGATTAGAATTAGGAATTGGCTTGATGTTGTTAGTGTTGTAAGGAAGCAAGAATATTGTATAAGAACTTGTCTCATTGGAGTTGTTGAATGATCAAAAAGGATTACATGAATCTACTATCACTCATGTGAAGTTGCTGTGAGTTGTTCTTAATATAAAGGAAATATTACAAAGGTGTACACATCCTCCTTTTTTGTTACAATAGCTCAAGCCAAGTGTAAATTTATCATATCTTACTTGAAAAGTTCAATACCTACCTAGATGCACAAATACAAGAACTCTTAATTTGGACTTAAGAAACAAATGGACTTCAAGTCCACTTCAATTGGAACATGTGGAATAAATAAATAACTTTTCATGCTTGGTTTTACGAGCTTGTCTAGTTCCATGTGTCAAATGCACCAATGTTCAACAAAAATTTGGCTATTGGTAGCAAGAGATTTGCATTGATATTTAGGTGCTCTTTCCAGGCTTTCTTTAGGTGGGTCAATTAGTCATTTCTAATGTTGATGTGTTAATTGATTTTTTCATTAACTATTGGTTTTGGGTAATTTGAAAAAACCAATATCAAAGAACTAATGGGTTTCTTGGTGGTTATTTGATTTAAAAAACAAATCATAGGTATAGATCATAATCAAATATTTGATCTTTTGATATATCGAAATTGTGTATTTGATTTTTTGAGAATTGTGGTTATGAATTGTAAGAACCAACTTAATAACATGTGGGGGTTTGGTGTAATTTATAAAAATTACCCAACATTCATCATTTTGCATGGTTGCATTTTCAGTTTTGCAAAATCCAAACTTCATTGATTACCAAGTCCCACGATGGGCAATGGCTATAAATGAAATGTAAATGCAATGAAGTGTTCCCCCACCCTCACATAATGTGGCCACCAAATTGAACATTTTTGCTAGTTGAATATTGGGATTAGTTATTGTTTTGATAAAAAAATGGTGCTTAGTATATAACCTTTTGTCAACACCACATTGGCAAGGGATTTTATTTTTTTTCATTTTTTTCTCCTTTCAACATTCTAGGTTACACATGCCTTCATTGAAGAGGTTCAACCTTTGAGGGGTTCTAAATCAACAACAAATTCAAGATCACGAAAATCACCAAAGTAGACAAAAAATGCTTCAATTGTAACACTTACCCATATGTAAAACACAAAAAATGTGAAAAATGTTGAAAAACACACCAATGCCACATGTCATATATAACAAGACTCAACTTGTATAATCATATCACATGGTGCAACTCAAAAACCATAAACTTTTCCCCACTTTAACTAGTTTGCAAAAAAAACATTCTAAAGTTGATTCTTGTTGTTTTAAAATTTGATTCAAAAATTGGAATTAACACTACAAAGAATTTTGCTTATACCAACCCACACATTTGTGACTCATGTCCAAATCAATCATTTTTTCAAATATTGATGCAACTATCCTCCATGGCACCATGGTAAAAACAAGTTGTAGTTATAAAATAACTAAAATGTGATTTGTAATGACATATGTAATTATGACTTGTGACTAATGTCAGTTTGGATGAAAGTGATGATGAAAGGTGAACATACATAATTTATTTTTAGTGGCATTTCAAAATAGATGAAAATGTAGTTATTTTTGCAACTTGGGATGTGGTTCATAGGACACTAGATACCACATGGCATCTTATCCAACTTCAATCGCAACTATAAATCCTAGCTACAAATATACATGAAATTAAATGTAACAAAAATGAGTTGGCTAATGAAATTGTTGGATTTCATGTTCTAATTTTTTTTTTTAGCTTTTTTGAATGAACTAACCATTGAATGTGTGGTAGGGTTTGGGAGTTTTGTGAAACTTTAGAGAACAACCCATGGCAATGGTAAATATGGATGATTATTTGGAATTTCCAACATTAAATTTTCTCATGTTGATATATCATAGTGTTTTTTAATTAGTTAATTAATTAAATAGGCTATGTAATTAGTCTATTTATAAATTAAGCTAGATAATAGGTAATAATTAAGTAGGATATATTGTAAGAAGCATGTACATGGGTTAAGTAATAAATAGTAAGGATAATTAATATGTGACAACGTTTTTGTAAAAATTAATTACTTAATTAGGAAGATTATGTAATTAATCTAGTTATTAAGCTAGGTAGTAGGATTAATTTATGATCCATTTATAAACCTTATATGTGATTAAGTTATATATCATATATCTAAATTTTTTTGGTGGTAAAATAATAATATATTAGAAAAAAAAAAACTTTAAAAACCAAATAAAGGTTTGAGATGTGAAAAATATATAATATATTTTTACAATTTTTTTCATGATAATTTTACTTTAAATCTTAATTTATTATAAATGTAAAAGTAAAAAAAATTACAGTTCCATAAAATCAATTAATTATATGGCATTAATTAATATTTAAAATAAAATCAAAATTTTAAATTAATCTTTTACATCAGAAATGATATAATTAGTATAATATATTCTATTATATTTATATTAATATTGATTTATATCCATTTATAAATATTATATGTGAATAAATTATATATCACACATCTAAATTAAATTCTCTTATTAAAATTATGATATGCAAAAAAAAATGTATTATGTAATTTTTAGAATCAAATGAAAGTTTAAAATATAAAATATAAAATTTTGTTTGTTATTATATTATCCACAAAGTTTTTTTCCATTCATAAATCATGTGTTTGAATTAATTTTTTCCAAGGAACGGTCATTGAAATGGTATTCAATAACAAAATTCAAGTATTTTTCTTTTCAATTTAGTTTAAATTTTTGAAAGACAAAATACATAGTTGTGTACATTATTGAAAAAAATTTTAGATTAAATTTGAAACCTTGCCATTTGGACAGATTATCAATAAGATATCAAATATTGAAAATGATGTTTTGTATAATGTTTTGAATCAATTAAGGTAAATAGAATGCATATTGCCATATTGTCACAAAAAGTGAGGTGGTTTGGTGGTAATGGAGTTCATTTCCATCCTTGTGGCTTAAGGATCAATTTTTTCAAATGACATGGGTTGTGGTCAATGATGGGAAATTGATTGAATATTCCTTAATTACATAGCCTACCTAATAACCTAAATTTAACTTTTAATCTAGCTTAAGTAATGACACGTGTCAACAATTTATAAGTTGGAATTAATGAAATTATCAACTATATATCTATACACAAAAATAATAATTTTATTTTTAATATTTAACATTAAATATTAGCAAAATCTATATAATTAATGTGACTACATTGTTTAGTCATAAAAACAGTTGCAAGATGATAGCGCCACATAAGTTAATTTGGATGAATGAAATGTTCATGTAAGTCACATCTTCATGCGATTGCCATTGTGACTTGGTGCCATGTATTGTTCCATGTATTGTCTTTTGTAATTGAAATTTTATGCGACTTGTTTAAAATGACTCGAACAAATTGTAGTCACATGGGGCATTTACAACTGAAAATTAATCAAAAAAACCAATTGTTAATATGCAAATTCCTTGTAGTGTAACTACAAAAAAAATATAGATTACTAAGAACCAACAATTAACAATTATGCCACATGCCATATCCTATGCAAAAAAAATCAAAACTAAAATTGGTGCCTAAATAAATTGAATTTAGATGTAACACAATACAACATTACTAGACTTCTGATGATTCAAAACACAATTCATTTGCAAACTCACAACAATGCAAACCCAAAACACAAATAGAATCCACACAACAATGTGCACAAACACAACATGTATAAAACCACAAAAACCTATAACAATGTCAAACTTGTGTGTTTTAGAATTTCAAATCATCAAGAGTGATTTGAAAACACATAACTTGAGATTATATCCCACACATGAAATATTTCAAACTCAGTTCACATTTTAATTGGTTTGAAACTAAAACACACTTAACATCACTATTAGTTCAGGGCTATCTTAATAAGATTCAATTGAGCAGCAAAACTAACATTCCTAACAAAATTAACATGTTGAAGATAAAAGTGGTTAAAAACCTAATAAAAACCTTACATGAATCATATGTATTTGGTAGAGACCCAATAGATTATGGATATTTGGTTCTCAGACTAAGTTAGAGTCGTTGAGTCCAAAATCTAACATTTACCTTGGTAAAGGAAGCCATGGAGAGGCCTTAAAGACGGTGAAAGGTTCCAGTGCATGTGAATCTGGCCCTCACTCAATAAGGTGAAGTCTGTCTAGTAGTGTAGTATTAGGTTTACCATAATATAAGAAGTGTTAAATGCAACTTACACAAAGTGTTAATGCCACGTTGAAATGTCCTGAAAGGGGAGCTGGTATCCTGTCAAGGCAGACCTGTATACATGCACAGTAAGGACTAACTGAAGGACTGACAGCCATGACCTTCCCGCCCACTAATGAAGATTGACACAAGGGATGGAGCTATGGCATGACTTCAGTTCCAAGATTTTGGAGCTAAAATTTTAACCCCATTTTTTCTCAGGACATGGAGAGGAAGAGAACAAGTGTTGGGCGGGTACCCACATTGGCGAGTAAGAATTGCTGATTTGGGTTAGTAAAGAACCAAACTTGGAATCAGGTCTGATGTTATCGTGAGACAAATTGGTGTTCATTGTAACTAGTCCTTGTGAATATTTTTTGTCTTGTACAACTACTTTTTAGTTGTGTGGGACAAAAATTAGTCGCAAAAACCAATTGCAATGTACAGTTGTACGGGACACGAATTAGTTGTAAAAACGAGTTCCAATGGACACACTTTTTTTCTTAGTGTTTTCAGAATTGAAATTGAGACAAGATTATTTTTTAAAGAACTGGACTCAAAATGGAGTTCTGAATTCTAATCACGTGTAGAACCAGAATTGAGATACATGTTCTTGAGGAAAAAAAAAAGTGACTAGATCTCTGGACTAATCATTGGTTCTAGTCCAGGTTAGTAAGCACTGGACCAGCACCAGGTCTGATTTTCATAACTGGAATTGGAATTGAAGAATCTGGTTCCATTTATGTGTGGAACTGGAACTGATAAGTTTCTAAATTATTTTAAAGAACTGAAAGTAGAGGTTTCTCATAAAAAGTAAAGAAGCAGCCAACACTGGAGAGAATCTCAGGTATGCAGAAACAAATCCTTTTACTCAAAAAATCTCATCATATACATGTCTGGGAGTGATGATGCCCCATTTGATGGCACTCTCATGCACCCCATGACCATCATTAGAGCACTGTCCTCCAATGAGGTCAGACTCTATTCTAGCTTGCAAGCTGCCATTTCCAGAAGTGCTGTGTTAGCACAGCACACTAGTTCAACTGGCAAAATCCACTTCTACATGGGTTGTCCAGGTACGTACCCTTCAGAATTCTGGATAGAGAGCAGTGCTCCTCAAATATATGCATTTATCTTTCAAACCAAAGGAAAAACAAAGTGAAGCTAAAAGGAGTATTGACAATGCAACTGTTTCTTTTATTGAGCAAAGGAGAAAACAGTACATTTTCTCCCTCCAAGCTTTCTTAAGGGTGACTTTAGACGAGGGTCCAAGGTCCAGGGACCAATGAATTCAAGCAGTCTTATTGGTTGAAAGCTTTAAATTGGTCCCAAGGCCTTTAGATGAGGGTCCAAGACCGAAAAGTGGCAAATTGAGGCTACATGGCACCTGTTTTGGAGGGGAAATCAATTGGTTTGGACCAAAAAACAGTGCTAAGAGAAGAGCTCCTGATTTGGAGAACCAAGAATCAGGCTAGGGACCAAGGTGCAGTCCAACTCAAGGATTCAATCTGCTTCAAATCAGTCCAAATTGGTTCCTAGGAAATTGGACCCTGGACCCTCGTCTAAAGTAGGCCTAAGCCTACTAACTATACTAATTCCTTCTGAATCACAAAAATATGGCAACAACATACTAAGTTATTTGCAAAGTTAGCCAATCTGAGGACCATAACGCTCAATTTGGCAGAACCTCAGGATGTGAGGACAAATTTGATGTGCCCAAGTACATTGCTATAAAATAATGGGTCAAACTTTTTTTGGGGTGATATTTTGAGTTTCATCCTGGGTTCTCAAATTTTTTCAAACATGCCACTAACTACTCATAAAAGTTTCAAATCTTGGATGACAAATTCTATTTGATACTCAGTTTCAACGTTTCATACTGACTTTCATTTGAAAGTTTACTCATTCAAAAGATATTCAACAATTGAGGATTAAACTGAACTTTGAGGGTGAAATTAAGGTTCAGATCAATGTTTGCAGGTTCTTAATCTTTACAAGAATTGTTAAGTCTGGGTCTAGAGTTTATTTTTAAAAAAAAAACATCCTTTGGTTATGAATCTAGGCAATGTTTTGAAAAATAAAACTTGTCATTTCTGAGGTTGAGTCAAATTTCTTGACAGATGATTTTGGGTTTAATAGGTCCAACTTTTATAAGAACCTTGTGTTATGGGTTTAGGCCAAGATTGTTTCACGACTTATTCTTGGGGATGATTACAAAGTTGATTTCAATGTGGTTTTGAATTTTTTGGATTCTCATGTTTTCAAAATGCTCCCACTAAGTTCACAAAAGGTTCCCATAACATTTTCATGGTGTCCTCCTAACTTGTCAATGAGTTCCCAAAGCTCTCAAAATGTTCTTTTACATACTCTCAAGAACAACAATAAGAAATAACATAAGAAGAATCACAACACATTTATGTAAAGGTCATTTTACTGTTGTCATGCGAGATGCTTTTATTTATTGAAGCTTAACACTAGGGCCTAAGACCTTAGAACTTGTAACCTTAAAATTGAAACCTAGGAGCTTAGAGCCTAAAAAATCTAAACCTAGGACCCTAGCCCTTACCCAATCCTATGACTAGAACAAAAACCTTTGAGACCCATTGCTTGACCAGGTTTGAGTCCACCTGTTGAGTCTGGTTCTAAGGCTGGGTTCAAGTCCATACGGACCTCTTGGGTCCAGTTCTTGGCCAGGTTCATGTAAGACCCTTGAGATTTGATTCTTAAATCTAGATGCAGATTTGAACTTGGACCCAATTGAAAACCCAAAACTAACCAAACATTGGTTAGTTTTGGGTTTTCAATTGGGGACTTATCACCCTAGACTTCAATCTATAGCCAAAACTTTGTTGTACTAGAGAGCAGGTAGGGGTTTAGTTACTTCCAGCCTCTAGCAAGCTTGCAGTCAAGCCTGATAGCCAAACCTTGCCAGCTCCCTTGCATTAACAATTGTTATACTGTATACAATCTTGTACAAAACTTATATGTTGTAGACTCAGCAAGGTGGGCTGATTAGCAGTATCAACAGTGAGCATGGGTGATTAGTGGCTGATTCAGCATGAGATTTAGTGGATTACAATGGAGAATAAGGCCCACTTTAGATGAGGTTCCAGGGTCCAATTTCCTAGGAACTAGTTTGGACTGATTTGAAGCAACTTGAACCCTTGAGTTGGACTGTACTGGTGGTCCCTAGCCTGATTCTTGGTTCTCCAAATCAGGAGCTCTCCTTTTAACACTGTTTTTTGGTCTAAACCATTCTATTTTCCCTCCAAAACAGGTGTCATGTAGGTTTAGCCTCAATTTGCCACTTTTTGGTCTTTGATGACCCTCATCTAAAGGCCTTGGAACCAATTTAAAGCTTTTGACCAATAAAATTGCTTGAATTCAGTTGTCCCTGGACCTTGGACCCTTGTCTAAAGTTACCCTAAGACCCAACAGCTCAGTTGTTAAGTGTTAACATAAACCTGTTCCCTCATAAAATTTCCATTTTAACTTGGGAAAATATATATGTGTTGAAATCTGTGCCTGCTGCATTCGTGTGGACTATGCAGTGTGCACAATTTGGACCTGCAAAGTGGGCCAACAAGATCAGTTTTGGGGCCTTCATTCATGATTGGGTAGTGTACCAACTCTGGTTAAGTTCCAACTTTTGTCATCAGAACTCTTCATTGATGATTGGATAGGGTACAAACCCTGGTTAAGTTACAAGTTTGTAATCACTGCTCATTCAAGATTGGGTAGTAGTGTGCTACTAACTCTGGTTAAGTTACAACTCTCTGATTTGGCCCACCAGGAATGCCTGCATTTCCCACCCCCTAGCCTAGCCTAGCCTGCACAAAATCTCAGAAACTAATTAATTTGTACCATGACTTCAAAACCAGAATTTGACAGCCTGAGGGGCCCTCCCTCTCTGGTACATTCATTCACTTTCTGACTTATCAGGAAGCCCACCATAGTCTGTCTATCCCCTAAACCTCACTATGAGAAAGGAGAAGGGTTGGGCAGCTACTGGCTTTGGTGGAGAAGAACTAAGATTCACTGGTTTTGGTTCTGGATATTAAGAACTAGATCCAAACCAGGATTGAATTTCAAAACTCAAACTCTTTTTATTGTTAAAGAATTGGATCTGAGTGTAGATTCTTGATTCTATATATATCTTAGGTACAACTGATGTTTTTGACATTTCTCTGCTGAATATTTGTTATTTAAAAAAATTGAGGTTAAGCAGTTTCAAATTTCATTCTTTGGAATTTCGATAATCTAGAATCAATTGAATGCAAAGTACAATTCTCTTATTTTGTGTTTGTAATAGTAACTCAATAGTTGAGACGATAAATAGCTTTTCACAAGTTGGGAGTTTAGTTCTCAACAATTTGGAAAGATATCAATAAAACTTCCCCTTTTATGAATTATTTTGTGATGAAACCTTCGGTTGTAACTAGAAACAAAACCAAGGTACATTTCAAAAAGAAAATTAACAGCTATGGGAACCAGTGGTTAGTTGGCAGTTAATCAACAGTTCAAGTCCTGGTTAGTAAGAACCAGGTTTTTGACATGGGATTAATTTTCAGAATGAGAATGAAATTTTTTCTTCAAAAAGAAAAAGAACTGGACTCAGATCTCCTGTTCAATTTGTGCAACTAGAACTGGATCTGGAACTGCAACAATTCCAATTTGTTTCAAAGAACAGAAATCTGTCTTTTTTCATAAAAGTAAAGAACTACCCAACACTGGTTTTCTAATCCTCCAGTCCCGAGTGCAAGAAATGCTTTCATCCAAATATTAATAATACTTTTGGAACATTGGTTGAAACCATTGTCGGGTTCTTATCAATTTGTTATAAGATCTAGTTCTGGGTTTTTGAAAAATTTCAAAATAGAAGAAAAGCTTCAGTTATGAGGGTTCATAAAAAATTGAGAACAAAACAACAGCTGAATCCAGATCCCAGGTTTTTTTGAAAAACTCAAATAACTGGCAGAGAACAAGTGTTTCAGGGTAGGTTCTTTGATTGGTTGTTTGATGTTTTGGCAACTGCCATTTGGGGCCAAACCCAATTCTTTGATTTCTGGAGAACAGCCAAGTCAGGGTTATCCTCCAAAGTCCCAACCCAAGAAGATCAAATATAAGATTAAATAATAACCGTAGTCACATAAAATAATTTGGAAAATGGATAGTTAGAACGGTGAAGTAAATAATAACCATAATCACATAAAATAATTCAGAAAATGGATAGTTAGAAAGTTGAAGTAAATAATAATCGTAGTCACATAAAATAATTCGGGAAATGGATAGTTAGAAAGTTGAAGTAAATAATAATCGTAGCCACATAAAATAATTCGGGAAATGGATAGAAAGTTGAAGTAAATAATAACTGTAGCCACATAAAATAATTCATAAAATGGAGAGTTAGAAAGTTGAACACTTCATAATTAGTGAGTCTTAATAGTTTGTGGTAAAATGTTAAAAAAAATTCAAACAAGCATAATTGAGCTAAGACAACTAAATATTCAACTCCATGAGGGTAAATTAGAGACTTGAAAGTATGGTAATAATGTTCCACCCTTTTGATCCATTCCTAAAACCTTACCTTCCTAATGCATGGGTCAAATCTTGGGCATTTGTGTAAATAGAGGTTTGGATTATTTATTGGATCTCAATGTGGATGAGTTTAATTAACGAAAGTATATGATGATAATTAGGCTAAACAAGATTAATAAATTGTGGAAAATTTAGTAAGAAAGTTCATAAGTATCATCTTCCAAACATGTATATGTTGAGTTAATTTAATGCCAAGGATTCATTGGTAGAGGTTGAAGATTGTATTGATGCATGTGGAGTTTCAATCATGAACAACCACATTAATTTTACTTATATGATTTTGCCAAGTTTCAACATATGTGGGCCATGTGATGTCATTAACATTGTGCATAGTTAAAGTTCTTGCCTATACTAATTTGTGTGAACCCTCTCAATATGTGAGAACTCATGGGCTTGCTAACAAAACAAAAAAGTGTTTATCTTGAAACCCCATCAATTGGAGTTTATTTTTTCGTTTGAAAATTGGGAATTGAATTGTATGTTGTAGGATGTTACACAATTTGTTGATGCCAACAAGATTGTTTGTGATTAGGATTATAAAATAAAAATTTGGAATTCAATTTCTATTCTGTAGGATGTCACAAACTTTGTAGATGCCAATAGAATTGTATGGGTTAGGACTAGAAAATTTAATACAAATTGTGTTGAATGAGGGAAGCTTAATTGGAACTATTGCCATTAGCACTTCGGATGTTTTGAATGAAGAATTGGTGTTCAAGGAAGAAACATAGGTCTGACTCTTCACCTCAAAACATTGGTTGGTATTCTTTGAACACTAATTCCTAGCATTTTGAACCATTCTTTATCATTGCAACATGAGAATGGTCGAGCATTCTTCCTCCATTTTGTAAATTCTGCAAGTCTGAGTAAATACCACATCCATTTTAGGATTCTTCTTCTCCTTTAAATATAATTTGGTTCCAAGTGCAAAACTAAATGATTGAGAATCTCTTAAGACTAGGGAATTAAATACAAACCCAAATGGCATTCATTCTAATCAAGCTCCCCTCATTTGACATAACCTTTGCAAATTTTTTAACAGTAATCCGACACAATCTTGTTCATATCCACATACTTTGTGAATACGTGGATTTTGGACGCAAACACATCAATTTCAACTCATATGCTTTTGAAATAATGTTTTCAATTAGAAAATTTATAGGTTCCTAGGCTATGTAAAAGCTCTTACACAAAAATAATGAAAAAAAAAGGGGAACAAGAATATCAAGGACAGCATAATGCCCCCATTTACCACAAAGCTTGAGAAACCATGTGACACAACTCCAAAAACCATGCTCATGTGGTTTGTTCATGATAAGAAAATCAATGACTTAAATCACTGCAATGAGGTTCTCAACTACCTTTTACAATCAATTAGATATAAGAAACTTAGTAAGAATAATGAATCACCAAGTACAATAATCAATCAACAACATTTCATATGTTCATTAGACCTTCACTTAGATCTCATACATGACTTGGTCCTCAGCTCCTTGACCAACAAAAGGAGCTGGGGAGCTTTGAGAAACTTGTTAAATAGGGCAAGTTTAGCATATGTGTAATCAAGATGCTTAGTAAATGAATCAATATCGAGGAAGAAGGGTGGATACAAAACATACAGTTCAAGGTTTAGGGTTTAGAGTTCATACCTATAAGTTGCGAAACATTGATAAACATGGGCACATTCTTGGACAAACATGGGTGCTGCACAAGCAGTTATCATGTTCATAGGAAAAAACATGCACTCAAATAACATCTCATGCTTAATTCTTAATCATGCTCAACATCTCATGCCGTTAAGAAACACCACTGGTCCTGGATGTGTTGCTGTCAAGGTGTGCAAATGAGCGCATGATCTACTAGCTCAAAATGCCATAATTAGCACTGATGCCTCTTAAACCTGAAACCTAAAAATCCAGTGGGGACATTGAGAAGACAAAGGTGCTGTTATCACCAGAAATGCCACACAAGAACAAAGACTAATATTCAAAGCAATGAGAGCAATTGGGCATCCCCTTACTATGCTCATTTGCTCTGCCACCAATCTTTGCAATGAACTTGGTGGACATGCAGCAGTTACCAGATGACCTGCAGATTTCATGGAAATGCAGAATGGAACAGCAGGATATGTGCTGGTGATGATGGGGCCCCAGATCACCAGAGACTCACCATGCTGAAACTTTTTTCTTCTTCTGTTTCTTGATCATGACCCATGAGTTTTGTGTCTGGCACAAACCCATGGCTAACACTGCCTTTTTCGATGATCATTTGAGGATGGGTCTGGATCTACCATGAACACACGCACTTGATTATTCTCTTCAATCTATTCACGTTGCACCTGCTTTTCCTTCCTGTGTTGTGGAACACTTGGTTGCAATGAGATCCCAATTGCGAGCAGCATAACTGTTGTATAGAGCTTCAAAATAGTAACCCTCAAAAATTGCCCATGTCCAATATGAGAACTATTGTTTTGTGATGTATGCTTCTCCCATCTGTGCATCATGTCTTCACCAAGCACCAAGCACCAAGCACCAAGCTAAGCCATCCACACAAACACATTTTGGTCACGGGACATTGAATTGGTGGATCTTCTCTGCCTCCTGTAGATGGCCACCCAAGATGATAAACCCACCATGTGGACACATAGTGTCGCACATTGTTGCAGATATACTGTAAAATTATAACCAAGGTAATGCTTTCTTTCCATCCACCTGGTTTGCATGGCTACAAGCTGACAGAAGACAAACAAAGCGATGTTATCTATCTCTACACCTACTTCAAACGTCAGCTCAAATGGATCAAGAGCTTTCTTCCTTCACATGCCCATGCAATTACATCAACCCCCTAATCCACTTGTCTTTCTCTGTGTGCTGAAAAATCGGTAGGCTAAAGCCCTCCTTTCAGAGCAACTCACAGAGTAGCAGTGAAGTCAAAGAAAGTGTTGAAAAGAGTGCGAGGGACATTTTTGTTGCAGCTGTGTCAGACTTTGCTGCTGTCGGTGATAGCTTTGGTCCTCCAGGAACCTGAAACGAGATGGGAGGTTCACTGACTTGCAAAGTAGGTGCTGTGGCATCAGCAGGAGCTGGGAAGAATGCTCCCGGTACCACAGTCAACATTGAGTAGTTTGGGGATGTAGTTGACAAGGTTGGTTTATAACATTGATTCTCTGTCCACAAACAAGCCAACCCCAAGAATATGAGCTTGTGAGAATGAAACCTCAGTCAAAAAATTTGTGAATATCAAGACACCCACTGACAGGTGTTGTTGATGACAGTGATTGTTGTTCACTTAGAAATCTTGATGTAGTACCAAAACAGACTAGCACATGCAAATGGGTACTAGCATGTGGCAGTCAGTCCTACAGTACTGAATTTTGCAAAGTGAGGACCAGATGTGTTTGTATAATGAAGTCAAATCATAAGGAAGGTTGCAGGGCATGCTTACTGTGAAGGAAATCATATACAGTAGCTGGAAAATCAGTGATGATGCCATCAACATTATAATACATCACCAGAGAGTTGATGTGCATAATTGGGTCAGCCCGATAATCAAAGGCAAAGCTTGAGAATTCATTTTGTGCAAAGTAGTACAAAACTGTCAAATTCTGATCATGTGCCTGCTTCACCACTTGTGTAGGTGCTGCCAAAAAATAAGTAGGATTTTTACTTGCATCATCAGTTGGATCAACCAGCTGGGCTGGAATCGTAATGAATCCTGCAAAAGTTTTGATTTCCTGCAATACAATAGCCACCACATTTTGTAATTCCAGCTTCCACATGCGCATCTCTGCTGCAGACAGAAACTTACAGTAGTAGTAGGAGGAGGAGGTATTTACACAGATGCCAAGGAAGAAAGCATGAAGGTAAGAAGGATTAGCACCACAGACCTGAAGCACGGGGAGTGTGACTATGTCTGGGTTGTTACCATTAGATGGCACATGGTATACTCGCTGAAGAAATGGCAGCGACTGCTGAAACGCAAGCAAGACTGAACTGTCCTCTGATGCTATGAGAACCTTGTCTGTCCCACTTGTCAGGTTTGCATTTTTAAGAGCATTAATCACCGCATCCACAACATCCAGGGAGTGAGCCGTGCGTAAGTAAACTGCATTCTAAACAAACAACAAAACAACAACAACAAATTTTGTGAGGAAGGAACACAATTGCTTTGAAGCATCACATAGAGAACGCATCCAAAAAGCTGATGATTATCACCCATATTACACTGTTGTCTACTTATACCCAAAAGAACACATCCACAGTAGCAACAAAAAAGTTATTTGGCATCAAAGCAACAGAACTGTGAAAATCTCCAAAACTATCAAGAATTTATCCTGCATACCTGAATGTCAATGTATATGCCAACGCCTGGATTACTCTTTGCAAACTGCAAAAAGTTGGCTAAAGTCAAGACACCCTCCACATTATCATTTGCTGTATTGCGTAAAAACTCTGGGGCATTTGGGCTGTACATAAGAGCTGGTAAGAGAAACAAATTATTAAAATTCCATAATTCATCTTCTCTAGAGCAAGAGAAGAGGATGTGTTTGCCCTGTGATTTCTAGCAAGATTTTTGATAAGCAGAAAAGCTCCTGAAAAGGAGGAGGATGTCTTTGTTCCCAGGGGTCTTAGTCTCTATTACCTCGAAGGGTACTGATGTCTGCCCATGGGACATCAAATGTGAAAACACCGGATGACCCATTCTGAAAGCCCGCATATGATGTATAGTAAGTTTGCCATAAAGCATGGTTGGTAAGAATATCAGTGCTTTTGATGAGATTTGCATCTTCTCGACAGATGGGTACACTGTCACTTGTAATTTGAATAGGGCAGTCAATGTAATCAGACCCACCATTGATTGCTCCTGTGTACGCAAGCATTGTACAACCTGGGAAGTCGCCGCTGTCACCATTGTGGGAGATGACTAGTTTGTTTGAGTTTTGTTGTGTCTTCTCAGATCCTTTAATTCACTCAGCAAAATCCCCACAACTGAGTCATGTCAGAAAGCAGGTAAATGGTAAAAAACATTGTAAATGATATGACAATTCTGTAGAGAAGCGAAGGAGGTTCACAAGTTGCCAGCATTGAGCTTTGTTGTGTACCTTTGCTTGCAAGAGATAGTTTGTAGCCAGTTGTATAGCAATCTGGGACAAAACAAAATGATCAGTCATGGAGACCTTGCACATCTCCTCATTGTAAAGGAAACCATACAAACCCACAGAAATCAAAGAAAAAAGCTGGTGATATGAATATGTCCTGGCACAACAGGAGCAAAGAAAACCCCTACTTATTGCTTCAGATGCAGTCGATGGGAAGTCTGTGAGCACCCCATCCACAGAGAAGTCAGCCTGGCCTACATATGCCAGATACTCTGCAATTGGATCAAAACTGTAATTGAAGCTGTTGGGATACTGATCATTGGCAAAATCATAGGCATAGACTGCCAGCTTTGCCTTGTGTGCATCTTCAACAAGGTTGGTATGTGCTTGCAAGTATTGGGTTTTGTCATTGATTGGCCATATGAGATTCTTGGGAACGAGTATGCCGGAGGCATATGTCCTGATCTCCAACAGATTTTGCAGCAGTGTTCCATATGTTGTGTTTGTACTTTGTTCAACTGTGTTGGGGTCCAGTACCTTGAGTATGAGTGAAGTTCTGCTTCTTCGTGCAGTGGGTCCAATCAACCTCAGTATACCCACCTCTGTTGCTGACAAATATGCTGGAGATGACGGTGATGCCAGAAGGTCAGTAAGATAACTGGCCAAGCTGTTTTTCCCAGGATGCTGTTGGAAGAAAGATGGATACTGCAGACAGGCACAAGCAACCTTATTAAATGCATGTGATCCAAGTAATATGGTATTCATATCACTCTAGCCATCAACATCAACACACCTACTACAACACCCACTATGAATTGTCCCAGATCTGCAGCAAGCAGATGTTTCTTTCTCCAACAAGAATTGAATTGAATATCTGACAGCCAGGTTTCTGCAATTGAGATTGCACCCAGTTTTGTTTGTGGAGGATCAAATTTTTGAGCCAATACCTCAACATTCAACCAGAAAGTTGTAGGTGAACTTAGATGTACTCTGCCGACAGTGTCTGGGGACAACAGAGGGAAAACTTGATCAAAGAATGGGGAGCGTGCAAGATTTGGCTGAACAGCTGCAAAAACAAGAGTGTAGAAACATCCATCAGGCACCAAAGACATGCAGCTGGTGATGAAACACAAATCAGATATAGAATGATGTATTTTTTTGAACACAACTCTCCGCAAGGTTGATTCCTGTACAAAGAACATGGCTTTCAAGCTTTCTCTTTAACACTTCTGAAAGTCCTTGCAGCACTACCAGGTGGGTCCAAATTGTTCCACATGTTCCCATAATGTATTAGAAACATTATCATGTGAACAAATCAAAGACTTGTAACATTAGTAAAACTTTCGCTCTAAAACATGAAAAACCAAGCACTGGTTACACTTACTATGGTTCCTATCCTATTACTGTGACTGCACTAAGATTTGTACTCAGCTGATTTGCCTCACAAGTTTCAATCAAAACATCTCTTCAAATAGGTCCTGGAACTGAAGGATCCTTAGCGGTAATCTTGTAATGATTCTCTTGATGCAAAATTTCTTGAATAGACAAATTGGTCATTGAGGAACCTGGAACAGTTTGCTTTGAAAACAACAGTCTGCTTTGCACCCACTTGTAACATGAAAAGGAGAGTGCAGAGGGAGACTGAGACATACCAGTAGTGAAATTCGGATTCAGCAAGTCTGCTTGCATGTAGTCCACTGAGAAGTATCCATGGGTGGGCACACCATTCACGATGTACGTGCTGGACACATTGTAGTTGGCAGAGAATGTACTGGTTGTCAAGTTCAGACCTGTACGGCAAATCCCTAGATTATCCTTGGTGAGCTGAAGATCACACGAGAGTGCAAGAGGCTGTGAACTCGTGTTAAGTGCATCTTGGTAAGCAAATGCTGTTTGATCTGGATAAAGGCCTGATGTACCACCATTGGCAATGATGAGAGGAGCTGCACCTGCATGATGAAAAACCCAGCCAATGATTCATCCCCCATGATTTGCAATTCAGAAACTGGGACCCAAATGCTACCTCCAATGCTCAACAACATTCCTGTCTAGATCCTGGATTACCAAAAGCTTCACAAAATTGTTCAGAAAGATGCAGGTTCATTCCAACTGTCAGAGCTGAAAAATGGTCATGTCCGAAGCTGATCTACGTAAAACTCCAATGCTCATTGCCAAATACAAAGCTCCAAAACCCCCAAACCAAACAAGCTTCCCAGCCATTGACCTCAAAGTTCTGCAATGCAAGTCTCCCTTGGCCCCCCGAAACATGGAGAAAAACTTCTCTATGAAACAAAACTTTGCTCTCATAACAAGCAGCTGAAAGCAATACTCCACAGCAGCAGCATTGCAGCATTGCAGCATTACAACCTATACAACACAATAGAAAGGAACACTATCATCACCAACGGAGGTCGATTCTCATACCCGACAGAGTATTCCGGCCTATAGTCAAGTTGGAATCGAAAAGCACTTCAGCTTGTACTACTGACAGCAATGCCAACAGCAGCAGCAGCAACGAAGACGAGAAGACAGAAGCTACGGAAGAACCCATCATGGTTTTTACAACAACGACAACAACAACAAAAAAATGCAAGAAGAGAAAGCACTCCGAGATCCACACTACTGGAGACTCGAGACTCTGGAGTCTCCACTGAATGCAAAAACAACAACAACACAAAATGCAAGAAGAAAAAAGCAGTACAAGATCCACACTACATGCATGCACCCGTTTTCACAGCCCTAATAAGCTACCACAGCAATACTCCAGCTGCTGCTGGAAGGCGAAGTGTCAGCTTCCACGGCCATCACCTCCACCAATGCAGCAACGGCCAGTCCCCTTGTACTACAGAACTCCTCCCCTCGCGCGCGCGCAGTCGAAGACGTCGACGAGCGGGGCTAGCTGGCTGCCAGAGAAGAGGGCCGGGACAGGACGGGACAATGACGGGACGGGACCCCCTGAGAGGACACCGGGCCTTTCCATGTAAAATACGGCACTCACCCGGGCCCGTCCTTCTTTATCTCCTTGCTAGTTTCCAATACCGTACTTTCTTTATTCTTTCATTTCAAAGTACAAAAGAGTTCCCGAAATGTCAGGGGAAAAAAAAAAACACAAACAAAGGAACCAAAAAAACCCCCTTTAGGAAAACAAGGGGTCAGGGTTTATTTTTTTGTGGCGAATTTTCGCCACCTGGCGACACAAAAAAAAAAGGGCTGGCGAATCCAACAAAGGGATTTTTTGAGAATTAAAAAAAACATTTTGCCATATCTCGAGAATAAAGAAGTTTAAACTCGCCAGATTTAGACAGTGTGTTCCATTAGGTCGCCAGAACTAGGCAGGATTTCAAAAAAGATCTACTAGTCCACCAGGACAGTCGCCATTTATTGCTAATTAATGCTGAGGATCCTCAGCCAGTACCCCTACTTGAGGAATTTTTAAAAAAAAACCCTGCAAGGGGGTGTGTCACACTCTGGCCTTTGTCATTTACATTAAAAAAGTAGGCTATCTCAAGGCAAAAGAAGAATTATGGAAATTCAAATATTGCACAATGCAAAAATATAAACTTCAAAAAAACCCTAAAAAAAAAACCAAAAATCCTTCAAGATATTATTATAACTTCTATTATAACTAATCTCAAGTTTCAACAAAAGCCAAGATATCATCTTTTAAAAAATCCTCATATAATAAAAATAGACCTATTATTATTATTATCTAGTAGGGGCCTATAAAAATCCCTTAAGCTACTATACTCTATAATGAATCTAAACACAATATCCTTGCTTTGGTAGTATGCAAGGCCAGGAAACAAAAAAAACAAACACTCTCCCCGAGTTTGAAGTACTAGTAGGCCGTATAAGTTTGGTGACCGAAAACAAAAAGAAGGAAAAATAAAGGACCTCCTTCCCCTACATATTATACCTTACGTTAAGGTCGGTTTCATCATTAAATAATCCTCAAACTAGTGAAATAAAATTTTGTGAAAAATATGAAGTTGACATGTTGAAAATCATCATAATTATCATAGGCTACACCCTGAATAATTTCACTACTTCATATCACAAAATTAGAGTAGATGATGGATTTTTTTTTTCAAAATTAAAAAGTAATTCATTTTTGAAAAAATAAAATAAAAATTGTTTTGTCAATGTAGAAACTGACCCTAAGCTACGGTATCTTGTAGGCCCTTACAAAAATAAAGACCACCACCCCGTTCCCATCATAACTAGGGTTTCTTTTATCAATTTTCTTGTGTAGGCAAGTGGAGATCATCATTTTATCGATTTTTGGCAAAAAAAATTGAGTTGAATATTCCTTTTGTTCTTAGAAAAGTTCACCAAAATTCAATAAAAATCTAAAAATCAACATGTTTCTACACAATGTTCAAGTAATTAGCCAAGATGTAAAAGGATTTTTAATAATTTTTTACTTTCATAGCTGGTCTATGGCCAAACCCACTAAATCTTCTCGGAGATGATTGCTAGTACAACATCACAAAATGAAAGAAAAACCACTGGTGGTGATCATCCACAAAATAATTTAGCCAAATTTGGCTATATACTAGACATGAAAGTAGAAACAAAAAATCTTTCTATATTCTTGGCTACATACGGGAACTTATCACAAAAATCTGGCAATTTGGAAATATTTGGTGAAAATCTGGCAAATTCAGGCCATTTTTTCTTGGAAATTCCTTTATGAAGGTAAAAAATGTGGTAAAACTTTGCTAGTAAAGGAAACACTGATGATAACCAGTGTTTTTTTTGGGGGCAAATTTTCATATTTTTTCAACCTGAAAAAAATGATTTCAAATTTTGACACATATAAAGGATTTTTTTTTTCAAAAATTAAAAAAAAAAACCCGCCAAATTTCTACAACATGTTCCAGAAAATAGCCAAAATATAAAAGGGTTCTTAAACTTTTCTACTTTCATGTTTGGTCCATATTCAAATTTGACTAAACCTTCTTGTGGGTCATAGCTAGTTTGGCTACACAACAAAATTGAAGGAAAAAAAAAAACCATCCATAAGTTAGGTGTTTTATTTTGCCCAAAGGTCAAATTTGATTGGTTTGTTCATTCTCGTTGGAGTCCCAATCATTTTTTTGGTGGTGAAAATTTATTAGTTTTGCATTTAACATTTGGAGAAAAACCTTGGAAAAATGTGTTTTTTAGTTTAAAAGTTATTTTTTTAGTAGTCAAGATTTATAACTTTACACAACTCAAAAAATTGAAAAAAAGAACTACCCCCCAAACTTTTTTTGTAAGGTAGGTGTATTGGCAATTGTCAACAATAAGACTTAGCCAAATTTGGCTACATGTTATAGAGGAAAGTAGAATTGTTTTGTAGCCTTGCCATATTTTGGCAACATGCTAGAAGCTTTGATGGTTTAAATTTGACAATTTCAATTTTTTTTTGTTTTTTTAAAAATATGGTGAGTTTAGGCCATTTTTCCAAATAAAGACACTTTGTAGGATTCAGAATTTTTAATAAATTTTTGTCACATAGTGGCAAAATTTTGCTAAAAAAAAAATGAGCTTCCCTCAACCCCCAATGATAAAGTTATTTTGGGTTGGGGATTTACTTAGTGTGCTTGGAAACATCTCCAAATTCATGGTTAAGTTATCTTAGTGGGATTTGGTGTATTTTGATGCAATTTGTTGTTGTTGTTGTTGTTTTCATGTTAGTGTTTTTTCTTCAATGTTGTGTAGCCAAGTTGGCAATCATCCACAAAAAAATCTAGCCAAATTTGGCTACAGACCAAATGTGAAGTAGACTACTATAAAAATCCTATTATGTTTTACTACCTGGGATTTATGTGTTTTCCACTTTTGTTTAGCTTGATCTTTTGTTTGTTGAAATTTTTAGGTTGAAGGGTCCAAGGTGCATGAAACATGAAAATGGACATTAAAACTACAATGCAAGAGTAACTTATTGAAAATAGAGTAATATTGTTGTTAAAAATTCAATATAATCAAAATACTTTTTTTGAGGAAATTGGGGTGCATTAACAATTATACCAACAGCAAGTTGAATTTTATGGAGGTGAATTTGTAATTTTGAGACCTAAGATGTGGGACATATTGAATTTTGTGTTACTTTTTTCATTGGAAATTCAATAAAAATTCAAAATCCAGTTTTCAGTGAAAATTGAATTTCAAATGTGGAAAATTCAAAATTCAGTTTCTAGTGAAAATTGGATTTCAAACATGAAAAATTCAAAAGTCAGTTTTTAATGAAAATTGAATTTCAAACATGAAAAAATTCAAAATCCAGTTTTTAGTGAGAATTGGATTTCAAACGTGAAAAATTCAAAATTCAGTTTTTAGTGAAAATTGAATCTCAAAGATGAAAAATTCAAAATCCAGTTTTTAGTGAAATTGGATTTCAAATGTGAAAATTCAAAATTCGGTTTTTAGTGAAAATTCATGAGAGAAGGTGTGTAATGTGTACCATTTTACTTTCAAAATTCATACAATTGGGCCAATGATAGAGGAAGAAATTGGCACATTTCTAATTGATTCACACTATTTGTTTTAAGCCAAAAACATGTTTCTTCTAATCAACAAGATTTTCAATGCTATTGCTTCCAAGGATTTAGTGTTGATTTATGGATTTCTCTATTAAGGAATGTAGTTTGGTAATGTTAGAAAGCCCTTGGTGAATAGGGTGCACCAAGGTAGTTTCCTAATCATGTTTAAACTTATGGTGTCAACTTTCAAGGTAATTGAATATTGAACAATTTTTTCAAAACAATTCAATAAAATCAAAACTGAGTTTTTTACAAAAAAATTGGGCTAGTTCTTGGTATTGTTGGAATTTTTTTGATGAGTGGATTTCTTGGAGGTGATTCTATAATTTTTAGACCTAAGGTGTGAGAGATATTGATTTTTGAATAATCTTTTCACTTTAAATCACTTTAAAACTTAATATATTTTCTCACAATTTAGCTCTATTACTAGGCTCATGTTCAAGCTTGGGTCAATACCATAGGCCAGACTAGTTGATCCGTTTAAAAAAAAGGTAGTTTTCTTTGTTTGTTTCTCATGTTGAAATCAACCAAACTGTAGGTCCTCTAGTCATACTCTTGGTGGTATAAGGAAGCCCTTGGTGAGTAAGGGTGTATCAAGATGGTTTTGTTATGTTTAGACTTACAGTGAAATTGTTATTGAACATTGAGCAAATTTTTCATTGAAAATTCAATAAAATCAAAACAAAAAATTCTAGTCAAATTAAGCCATGTTTTTGTATTGTTGGAAAGCAATCAACAAGTAGGATTTTGTGAAGGTGATTCTGTAATTTTTAGACGTAAGCTGTGGGAGATCTATTAAGGAAGGCTGTTTGTTTGTTGTGTAGAGAATTCCCAAATCACAACCTTTCTTTCATTGTGTTCTTGGCACCATTCCAATGCCTTCAGTAAATAAGGGTGCACAAAGGTGGTTTTATATTGTTTAGACATATGCCTAATGAAAGAGTTATTGGATATTGAACAATTTCATCATTGAAAATTTAATAAAGTAAAATTTACAAACTTTAGGGAAATTGAGGCAAGCTCTTTATATTGCTTAAAAGCCCTTGATGATTGAGATTTTATGGAGGCAATTAATTTAAATTTTTGTTTTTTTCCCACAATTGGGTTCTATTGTTAAGGTTTTGTTCACACTTGAAGGAATTACATAGTCCTATTGACACTTGGGCTAGTAGCACATGCTACACCAATCTTTGTATTAAGGAAGGTTTAGGGTTTGGTTTGTTTGTTCATCATGTTGAGCTCCAAAACTGCAGTGCCCCCAGCTGCACTTTTGGTACTGTTGGAAGCCCCATGATGAGTAAGGGTGCACCGGGGTGGTTTTGTAATGTTATGACCCATAGTGCAAGAATTGTCGAATATTAAATAATTTTGTCAAAAAAATTTCACAAAAAAAACTAAGAAAAAAATAATTGGGGCATGCATTTGGTATTGCTGGAAAGCCCTTGACAAGTGAGATTTCTTGAAGGTGATTTGTTGAGATATGGAGTTTTGAGTAATTTTTGTCATTGAAAATTCAAAGAAATTACAAAAAGCTGGTTTTCGAAGGTAAAAGTTGTTAGGTAAGGAATTCACATTTGGGCCAACGACACATGCCACACTAGGGGATATTGATAATTTAGGAATGGGTTAGGGCATGTTTTCGTTAATCCAATCGTGGGATAAGATCTGTGTTTTGGAGTCCTACTGCACCTTGCTGGCTTTCAATGCTCTTCATGATGAAGGGATAGGGGTACATTTTGAAGTGCGGAAACAATATTTGCAAAATAATGATGTTTTCTTCCAACCCAACTTCTTAATGAATGTTGTAGGTGTTAAATTTGTGTATGCTAGCACTCATCCTTTCTTACTTTTGTATCTAGCAAATGCTATATCATCTATGTGAAGAAAATCAATAAACAATGTCCTTTATGGTTCCTTTTTCTTAGCAATGAATTTCTTCGGTTGTGCCAAAAAAAAAAACCCATTAAACGACTGGTCTCATAAAACTCATGAAGAGTTCCCTCTCACATTTTGGTTTGAAACCCGCTGCAAACATAAAACCGAATGGAAAAGAAAACTTTGTTATGTTTTATGGGCATCACATAATGCCAAAGTTTTTCCCTTTGCTTCCTCTAGCATTCATGTGCCAAGGTTGTTGTCTGTCACCTTGGACCCCTCTTTCTTCACTATGCCTCCATCATCATCATCATCATCAACTTTATTGCCTGCAACTTTCAAGTCCCACCTGATAGACACTAAGTTATGATAACTGCAGTGTGCATAGAACAAACTAAGAATTGCAGGAGGTGCTTTTCAGAATTTGCCTTCACACATGTTGTACACACATGATTTAGTGTACCAACATGCGTTGAAGGTCTTTTTAATTCACCACCTACTTGCTCATGATGAATGCACATGTAAGATTCATTATGGATCAAGTTAAACTCTTCATTTTCAATGAAATTGTCATATTCCAGGGTTTTCCTTTTCAATTTTGCTAAGACTATTTAGCCAGATCTGGCTGTAAAAGTTATTAAAATAACATATTCAGGCATCGGTATATATTACTGGCTACATACTGGAACTTAATATATAATCTGGAATTTTTAAAAAATATTTAAAAATTTTGGTAATTAGTAAACCCAAAAAAAGACACTTTTTTTGGGTGTGGTTTTGAATATGAAAATCTCTATCTGGCAAAAATTTGCCGGGAAGGAAAACATTGGTTTTAATGTGTTAACACTTTTGAAATCTTGATGCAATGAATTTGGTCCTCATGTTGAAATGTTAAAACTTCGAATATAATGAATTTGTCATGTTTTTGCTCAATGTGTTAAAAACCTTCAAACAATTTTATCATCATAATATGCAACAATTTTTTTATGATTTGAAAGTGTTAAAACTTTCTATATAATGAATTGGTCATGGCCACTAAGTGCTAAGACTTTGAATGAAATGGATTTGTGATGTTTTAAAGCCCTTGAATGAATGTAAGGAATTTCTCTTGTTTCAGAAGTGCTATAACTTTAGATGCAACAAATTTATCTCGGGTTTTAAGCAAGGAATTTTTCCATGGGTTATTTAACCGTGTAAAGGCTTAGAATCAGGTTTCTTTATTTTCAATTTTGTGATATTTAAAAAAGGGTGAATTGTTCCCATTAGAAAGAGAAAATAGTCAAATTTCCATTAAGAAAAAAAAATCCAAAAAACATTGTTGGAAAGGAGAAAACTGTGATGATTGTCATGGTTTTCGAGTGTCAAAATTTTCGAAAAAAAAATATCATGATTTTATTATGTGTTAAAAAAAATTTCAATGCAATGAATTGTCATTTCTTTTGCGTGTTGAACTTCCAACACAATACTCTCCGGAGGTTGGAAAAACAAAAGCTAAAACTTTCTACACAAAAGTCAAGATTAGTACAAATGAATTTCTTTGGAAACAAATACGACAATCTTTCACACTTCCAAAGAGTACACCTGCAGTTATTTAGTTGTTGTAAAGTGTACTCTTGCACCAACAAGTAGAGACAAAAACAAACAGATAGAAGTTGCATGTGGGATGTTTGTGTTTTTGAGGGAACTCTTTGTTTTTTGTGCAGGAGCTGCACGTTTTTCGAAATGGAAGACTCCAATTCCCCACTTTGTCTTTTCAGGCAGAACCTTGTTTTTTGACCCTGTCCGTATACAGACAATGGTTATACACAAGCATATTATGCAGCATCTGTGGAATAGGCTTGTGCCAAGGTGTGAAAAAAAATGTCTATGTGACCGATGAGATTGTTAGAACAGGAGCCTTGAATCTTGTTTTAGGAGTTCTTTTCAGTAAATTGGCACTTAAATTTTGCAATAGCCTCATAAGCATCAGCCTAAGCTTGAAGAAAACAATTGTGTGGTGGATGAGACTTTTGCCTTGAAATTGGTGCCTTGAATTGTTTTGAAGAGTTGCCTTGTGAACTACCTAGTAGTTAAATGTTGCATGATTTTTTTTTCATGTTACCTATGCAAATGGCATGCAACGTGCAAGGAGCTTTTAAACAGGAATTTGGAGCTTTTAACACAATGTGCTTTGATCATAATACTGTCTCATTCTTTGTTGTTTGAACTGGATTCAGAATCAAATTTTGTGATGCAAAGGAGGAGGAGCTGTCTGGTTCACAGGTAAGAGAGAATTTGCAACTTTTGTGTATGTGAAACACATCTAGCTGCAAGCCGAAAGATCCACAAAATGGAGTGCACAACATATTATGTTAAGACTGGCTGCTGCACACTCTAGCATTCCAATCATGTCAGAGTATCCTGCAAAAAATCTTCAGAAACTGTAAGCAAAATGCGGGTTCATAGCACAATTTGGGCTCCATGAAAGCTGTTGTCTGACATGTTGATGATTCCTGCAATGTGGTGTTTTGACAGATTAGCACTGATCTTTATGACATGTTGAAGACTTCTACTTCCCATGAAGCTCAAGATATCATGGTTGACATGGTTGTTTATCAGTTCTCTCTACTATAGTGTTCAATAGTGATGATTTTCTCGCCAACCCGATTCACGTCCAGAGAAGACTTTCAACTTGCACCATCTCATCAACCTTGTTTTCTGAAAGGAAATTTCATGTTGTGCATGTTAAGCCAGATAAATTGTTCACCAAGCTTCTGAGAACTGCAAAGCCCTGTTTACTGATATTTATGCTGCTTTTGCTTTGGCCAGATCCAGATTTTCTGTTTTGAGAGGTTATGTGGAGTCAGCTGTGCAACAGTCCTTTGACAGTTGCACTTGTGAGATGCTTGAAGCAATAGCTCTTCTGTTCTTATAGATTTTGGAACAGTGGGTGACAGACAGCAGAGGCCAGGAGGCCCCCATGGAATAGGTTGTCACTTAAAATAGATTTGTCTTTGCAGCAGGGAAAGGAGTATTGTTGAAGGATTCTGATGAAAGTGTGGTTGGATACAAAAGATAGTAACAGGCAGAGTTGTGGGGGGGGGAGCTTTTCGAAGCAGTAAATAGAGTAGCTAGCAGTCTGGAGATGACTAAAGATTTGCTGCACTTGTCTCAACCTCAGCTTCAAACTTCTCTGTAAGGTAAAAATCTTGCAAAGATATGGCCCAGAAACTGAATTTCTAGCATGTTAATGTGAGCTTTGCTTTGATTTGTTTTCCAAGGTTGCTTGTACATCCTTCATTCTAGTCTTTAATGCCACTATGACTTCTGGGTATGAACTTCTTTCTGCCCTTCCTTGCTACTTCTCAACATTCTGGAGCTTTGGTTCTCTGATGAATAGCAATGTCTGGGACTCTGAAGCATCTGCACAAGCTTATTGGACCCAAATATCTGGGCAGCCAAAGTTCACTGGGTCTGGCAGCTGCCATGAACTGAATTTAGCACTTGGGAAGTTTTTCCCTTGAGAATTGTGTCTGCTTATCATTTTGTGGTGTATTAGTTACTGATAATCGTTGGAATTCTGGGAAGAATGCCATCTAACAAATGTTGATCTGTTCACAGTTCTGAGTGTACTCCAAATGGGGATAACTGCTTTACTCATTCACATGCCTTATTTCAGGCTGGATGGTTAGTCTCTGTGTCTATCTTCTCATCATGTAGGGACATGAATTTAGGGCCTGCTCAGCAAGTTCAGCAATTGGTACATGGACATGCTGGCCATGGCAGATACAGTGGAGGTTTTTCTCAGCCTTACATGTGATTGCCAAACACTTGTCTCTGGAACACCCTTTTTGTGAAGAGAAATTTCTGTACAATCAAGTAGAGTGTCTATTCACATATCTGCTGTATGGGAATCCTTTCTGTGAGTTCAATTATCAAGGAGTGCAAAATACTAAGGATTATGCAGTGCAGACAGAAAACTTTGCTCAACAGTTTGTTGCAACGCAGTGTCAGGACCCTCGATTGAGCCAAGAGCACCCAAAGTTTGGTTTCTGTTTCACTCTCAGCCCCTTCTATGAAGGCCCGAGCATCCAGTCGTTTGTTTGTGTATCAACTTGGATCCTGCTTGTCAAATTGGGTCTGCTTCAGTGACAACATTGCAAGCTTCTCATGTGTACTATCTCAAGAGAAGGCCAAATTTTATCTGAAGAGAAGCTCAAAGTCATGCACACCCACCAAGGTGCAGAGTGGCACCTACTAACATCCCAAATCTCCATCTCCAACATCCATCACCAAGAGGAATTAGATCAATGCAAGCTCACAGCTTAATCCCCCTTAGCAAGTGCCTTTGCAACCTGCTAGGGTTATGTCGTCCTCTTGTAGGCCCCCCTCCAAAGGCTCCTTTGTAGATTCTGCCTTCCCTTTACCAGCTCCATTTGCAAGTTTTGGTCCTATCTTCTCAGATGTGGACAGATTTTGGGATCTGCTAGATTTCTTTAGAGTACTCATACACCTTGTTACAGGGTGATAAAATTCATCCAATTCCTGTGTGGGCTTTATGATTTTCCTAATTTCCTTCAATTTCTAGCTCAGCATTTGTTTCTTTGTTGGTTCTTTCAGGGCATTACAGCATGGATCCAGTGTGAGGCAATGTTTTTCCCTCCATAAGCCAGGGGTGAATGACAAATTGTGTTTTTGAATAATACAGCAAGGAATTAAGGAGTAGCTAATATTGGGTTGTGTTCAAAAGAGGAATTCAGAAATAATCCTTCTTGTGTGCAAAAATAATGAGCATTGAGCTATAGTTAGTAAGAATTTGTACTAATCTAGCAGTTGGCAGAAATGATTTGGCAACTCTTTGACAAAAGTCCAGCTAACAACTGCACATAGATAATTCCTCCAAATTAGACAATATTCTTTCCTTTGCAACTTGCCACTCTAATAATATAAGACCCTAAACTTATTTACCTCCACCATAATTTTAATTCCTGAGGATGTTATCTATTCCTGAGAACATTTGCAAGTTTCAAAAGTATTTGCAGATTTCAGGAGTCTCCAGCTTGTCTGCTACTGCAAGTATAACTTATTGAATTCAAAATGCATCTGACCAGTTACATGAATTTACATCATTTACATCACTTATATACATATCATGTATGTTGAATTCATAATATCATATATTGAATATGTTCTATTGATTCCAATTTGAGAGGGAAGGCATGATAAAGTATACCTCAAAATAAAAAGTGAAATTGGGTGATATTTAAGCATGTGATAAAATATATAAATAAAAAATATAATTTAGTTGAAAAGAATGATGATAAAGTATAATCATGCACTAGTACCAAAGTTGAACTCCTACTACCTAGTGTTAAATCTAAATTAACAGCTCTAAATTGAAGATTGTGTGTACTTGGAGAAGTCTTGCTTTTGGGCCAAAGAATCGCCAAAAGGGGACATAGTTTCTTGAAAACCAATTATTGGGTTGCGAAGTCCCCTTTTTTTTGACAAAAATTAGCATGAAAGCAGCATAAAACTGTTTCTTATGAAAGGGTGCTACTACATTTATGTTAGCCAATGCTTATAGTTTTAAGAGTTCCTTGAAATAATGTGGACAATTAAGTTGACCTAGGTTTACTAGTGTTGTGTGAGAATATACTCATTTTTGCATTAATTAAATTCCAACTATTGCTTGAGTAAACAACATAAGGAATATGGATTTTAGAATGAATTAGTGGAAGGTAGAATTGCTTATCACATATCACTTCTTTAGATCTTCATAATATATGCTTCATTTTGAGTGATGCAAATGTTATGAGAGTGCTACCTCAAGCTCTAGAAATCATCCTTGAAGTGCAAATGAAAAGGAGCAGTAATAAAAAATAAAAAGAAGAAAAATAAGCTTTTCAATCCACAAAACATGTGTTTTTCCTTTTTTCTTCTCTTTGCACCCCTCTCACTTTCAAAGCTTCTAACTTTGTTATTTTTTAAACGATTTAAAGTGCTATAAAACACCAGCTTTAGTTTTACAAATCATCTTTGAACTCTACTAGCAACATACAAGGAGTTTTTTGGGTGATTGAAAATGGGCTTTGTGTTGTTTGATGGTTTGTTTTTTTGAGGTCTGGACCCCCTCTACTTTGGTGGGCATTAACTTTCTCAATTCTAATCCCTTTTTGATGATTTATAATGTGTCTAGTGTGCCAATAGGAGGGGTTCAAGTTTGTTTGGACACCAAAAACAATAGAGCCCTCGCCTTGCATCTGGCCTACCTTGAGCACTTAAGTTATCACTCATGGGTTGTTCTACCCTATATCCATGTTTGTTTTTTTCTTCAATTTAGTCAAGTAGGTAGATTGGTGATCATCCACAAGATGTATGAACCAAATTTGGGTAAAAGTCAGTTAGGAAAGTACAACAATTTTAAAATCCTTCTTTGTTATGGATACCTTCAAGAATTCATTGTCGAAATATGGCCATTTTTTCACTTTTTGTCCCTCAAAATATAGTGACTAGGTTGCACAAAATTTTCCAAACAAAACCCTTTGTACCATTCGAAGTTTGCACTAGACCTTTTTTTCTTTTTGGTCCGCTACATTGCGAAATTTCGAGAGAAAGAAATTTATTTTTTACAAGATTTGCACAAAGATGTTCATGAATTAATCTAATAATATTAATGTGACTTAAAAGGAACCTTAAAATGAAAAAAGGTTAATCACTTTTTGCCCTCAATTAGCGATTGATGATGAAATGTGATTGGTCATGAGCATGTTAATCATGCATTGCTCGAAATAAAGTGTGTTTGTTTACTTTGTTTTATGCTTGCAAGTTTTGCATTCATGGAGAAAGAGGAATGTGGGTGCCTTGTTTTTCCTAATTTGGAGGATGAACTTGTTGGTAATGTTGTTTTAGTTTTAATTTTTCATGATTTTTCATGGGATTAAGGTGTCAATTGGTGGATTAGATTGCAAAAGGATGAAAAATTCTTGTTATTTGAAGGTTAATGGTTTTGCTCAAAAGGATAGTGGAAGGAAGACAAGGAAGAAAAAAAAAATTTATGTTTGGATTATGTGTTGGGAGGAATATAGTGCTAGTGTAAGTTGAAATGTAGGAGAGATGAACGCTTTTGGTGCATATTATTGTTCTTTGTAATTCCATTCCATTGAAGAAATAATGTACTACATAGTAGTTTGTGTCATAGGTTGGTGGTGAAAATGATGCAAAATTGAAAGGATTCGTGAGCAACTACCTTTTATGGCATTTTGCAAAGTGAGATGGGACTTATGATGTTGAGGGAGTGAATGCCTTGGTTAGCGCTCTGGGATGGGGATTTGAAATAGTTCATTTGTTTAGGGTTGGGACTAAAGTTTGTGTTGGCTTTACTTCAAGTGCATGCATGGCTAGTTGCACCAAGTTTTATTGTTTGACTAACATGTGGATGTCAGTTTTGTGCCCGATTTTAAAAGAATCCACATTCCATTCTCTGAAATGCTTGGAGGGAAGTGTGATAGCTATGGGATTGACATGTTCATCACCTACTTGAGGAAGAAAAGTCTAGTAACAAATTGATGACATGGAAGTGTTATGAAAAAGTTGTACATGGGAGAATAAGAGTAGGGGTTGACAATAAGGTATTGACATTACAATATAAGGAAACCACTATAACAAAATTTCTTTCCTACAACAAGCCAAAATTGCGTAAATTTATATTGAACAATTTTGTAGCACATTTCTAGGAAAAAAATATAAAATATGCCTAGAAAATTTCCCTCATGACATTATCATGTCTGTCATAGACTTTGTAGAAAACTATACTTTCATGAACTTCAATGAGGTCTCAGAAATGCACTGGCATTCATTCCAATTGACCATTTTGGTCCACATTTGTTATCAACGGAATGATGCCTACATTGAAAATCTAAATTCAAATGCAAAAAAGTTTATTATTGAGTATCAGTATTATCTTTCTGATGACATTAAACATGACATGTTTGTCTAACATTGTTTTGAGTTGCATCGGGCACAATTAACTAATCGTGGCTTATACTATAATGAACACCTAGTGTGGTCAGATGGGTGTGTCCAAACGTATGTAATACCATGTTGCATGGTATGTTCTTTATTTGTATGCTTTAACTTCCATAGTGGTTTATTATTCTAACAAAATTTAGCCAAGTACTCTATTATTTAATGGATCCTTAGTTAGTTTTTGTTGTTTTGTGTTGTTATAGGTATCAATCCAAGACCAAGGATCCTATACACTTGCCCCATGGGTGTAGGATGGTGTGGTCTTACTTTGGTAGTGGTCATGGCAAATGAGTCCATGATGGGGCTAAAACTATCTTGAAGCAAGAGATTCGAAAAGAACAAATGAATACAAATAACGAATGGCTTTAGTGTGTTACAAATGTTGTTTATTTTTGTCAACGAAAGTAAGCTATGTAGCATGTAGCATACACAAGTGTTAGGAAGGATGTCATCTACTATTTCCTCTTAATCAAGCCTAAAGATGTTGATTGGTTAGCAAGTTGGGATTGTAAGCAAATTCTTGGTTGTTGATCCATGCATTCTATGGCATATGTTTCTCATCGAGATTGCACTTTGTTGAAAGTGAGGTAGTTGGCATGTTTTTACCTTGAATGTACGGATGATAATTCATAATTTTGCGAAACTAAGACCCATGTCATGTCTTGGAAACTCTTGATTCTGGAGTCTTTCAATGTTCTACAGGTATAGGCTATAATATTTTAACTTCCATTTGTTATGTTGTTTCGCCCATATAAGCAGACCCACCATAATGATCCCATAAAAACCCATCAAATAGAAAGATAAAAAATAAAACCCATGGTCAATGTCACATTTGTTTTCCTATGTACATGTCTTTCATTTTTTACACTACCTTGTTTTAGTTTAGTTGACATTTATTTAAATATCCTAGGTTTTGTTAGAAGCATCTTTCATTTCATTCTAATAAGTTTGGCTCTTGATTATAACTTGAAGGCATGTACCATGATGAACAATGTTGAAGGTTCTAATTCAAAATTTGAGGTTGGAGATGATAGTGATATGGAGTTTTAAACTACAAATGTTGAAATTGGTGATAATTTTGTAATCATTACCAATGAATTAGAAAATGACAATCCCTTTTATATTCCTTTATGCAATAGGCCCTTGCATAAGTGCCAAGAGACATTTGAAGACAAATGGGGAAATATTTGGTACAAGGGGGATATGATCATTGGAGGTGTATGGCACCAAAGAATGGTGAACCATCAAGGTACCAACATTCCTTATGTTGATAGATTCTGGTCCAACATTTGTATACTTCCACTTGGTCATAATTTCAAAATTTCCAATGTTCCCATGTGCAACAAGGAAGGGTGGTCCAAGGTTCTCTATGGTTCTTGAAAGGAGGGAGAATTTCATAGTAGTAATAAAAGATAGAAATCAAACAATTACTTACACATGGGGTGATTAGTTCTTGACCTTGCACATTTTGTTGGGTGTACATTATAAACCTTAAACCCATTGCCTTAAACTCCAATCCTTTGATGCTCAAGCAAAAAATTGTAGACCAAGTTATAATTATTATGAATCAACATAATTTTTAGGCTTACAACAAAAAGACACAAGGAAATCAAAATTAATTTCAAGAAAACAAGTACAAAAAAGATGCATTCTATGGAGACATGAATATTAACTTTAGGGAGGGTTCAAACCTGAAGAAAGGTAGAGTCCATGCACAAATTAGTAACACGCTCCATCAAGCATTTTGTTCGTTGCCTTTTCTCCTTTCACATTCCTCCAAGCTCTAGTCACTTTGTGCCTAATTATGACAACAATAGTGATGGCAATGGGAAGAAGCTAATGTCAAAAACCTTGCAAGTGGGATAAAGAAAAGGACATTTCAGGGTAAGTTTGCAATGTAATGAGCCATTACATGTGTAACCATTCTTGAATAACACACTTGTCAATTTTTAATTTCATTTAAAATTAAATGTTTTTCATATAATCTACATAATATAATGTAATATACATTCAAGAATGACATATAAAAATATGAATCAATTATATCAATATTTGAGGGTGACAAAGGACTATTAAACATTTGTGACTAGTTTTGAAGTCTTGGGTAAATCACAAAAAAATGATTAATGTTAATTTAGATTTGTTTGGAAAATTTTCATATTCATGTAGGTTGAATAATTACTAGACTTTACATGGTTTTAGATCATCATTGGAATTGATATATAAATAAATTATAAAATTTGGAATTTTAATTTTCTTTCCAATAACTCTCGGATAAATATAAAGATAAGTTGTAAGATTCAAAGAACTAAATTTTATTATAATAATATATTATATAAGTCAAATATGTGATGAAACCATAAAATTTGTGTAATGGTTGCATGCCATCTCAATTTTCAATTTCAAATCCTTGTCATTTTGAAAGGAACAAAGGAGTTGCGTGTGGTTCGTTATATTATGGATTGGCCTTTCAAGCAAAATTCCAACCTTTGATCCCATTCCCACCATTGAAACCCTACAACCTAATATTTGGAATGCCATCGGGCAACCAAAATGCTATCATGTAGCCTAGTAGATCTATTTGTTCACTTACTTAATTATTTTTATTGGCACCTTAAATTAGGGATTTATGTTCCCAAAGGTGTTGAAATTATTCAGCAATTTTGTAGAATGCTACAAATCTTCATTCTACATCTTATATGCAATTTGAATTTTTAAATTAAAACATGGTTAGGGCCACCAAAAGTAAATTTTCCATGTTTTTAAATCTAGCACCCATAACATTTTTTTTGATATGAAAAAAAAGTGCATTTCATGTGTTCAACTTGTTAAATTATGTTTCAAACCCTTTCATAATTCAACATATGATTAAAAATTCATAAATTGAAGTATGTGAACTTACTTTCAATCTACTTTACCACAATATGGACAACAACCAATATTTGGAAAGTAGATTAAAAGTAATTGAAATATCAAGTTGATACAAATTTTGAAGCCTTCAAAAACATCTACATATCACATTGTTTATACCCATGTATTTAAAAATATCAATGCAAAAAAGTTTAACCTACTTATATTGGTTTTTTTTTCCACAATTAGAAAATTGAAATCTTGAAGACTATTTTTTTGGTATACTTTTACATGCTATAAAACCCATGGGTGTTTGTGAAAATGTGGAAACTAGGAAAGAAGACTTGTCACTGTTAGCCAATTGGGAAGGACTTTGTTTGTTGGGTATAAAGATAAAAAAAGTTGTCACGAGTAGAATAATGGAATGAAAATATGTATTTTCAAAGATAACAAAGGCTAGACTTAGCAAATAGCTAAATGAGATTTGTAGATTTACCATGTGATTCAAAGCATGAATCTATGAGGACATAATTTTTTATGAAGATTGGGAGAGGCCACATATGTGACCTAAAAATAACCTTAAAATGAAGAAAATTAACCATTTTTTGCCCTAAATAAACGATTAATGGTGAAATGTGATTGGTCATGAACATGCTGATCATGTGCTACTCAAAATAGAATGTGTTTGTTTGCTTTATTTTATGCTTGCAAGTTTTACATTCATGAAGAATGTGGACACCTTGTTTCTCCTAATTGAGTAAAAATCCTTTAAGGTGTATCACATAGGATGAAAAGGGCCTAGTTTTTATTGTAGTCCTCTTTTACTCTATATTTTAATCCCCATAAAAAAGAATGAATCAAAAGTTATTAAAAAATTCAGAAAGATTATATTTTAAATCATTATGTATAATTTTAAATTTCATCATAATCATTTGTAAATGTGTTTTTACATGGTAAAAAAGGACTAGATAAAAAAGACAAAAAAAAATGATGTTACGATAAGATTTTGGTATTCTTTAAAGAATTTGCACCCATTTTGGAGGATGAGCTTGTTACCAGTGTTGTTTTGGTTTTGGTTCTTCATGATTTCTTGTGTTTTTGAAGTGCTGATTGATGGATTGGATTATGGAAGGATGAAAAGTTGCACTACTATTTGAAGGTTGGTGGTTCCACTCAAAAGGACACTTGAAGAAAGATGAGGAAAAGAGAAGAATTCTATGTCTAGATTATGTGTTGGGAGGAGTATAGTGTTGGTGTAAGTTGAAATGTAGGAGAGATGAATGCTCTTGATGCATATTATTGTTCTCTGCAATTCTGCTCCATCATAGACACAATGTAGTATGTAGTAGTTTGTGTCATAGGTTGGTGGTGAAAGTGATGTAGAACTCAGAGGATTCATGGATTCATGAACGACAACCTGTTATGGCATTGTGCAAACTGAGATGGGACTTGTGGTGTTGAGCGAATGAATGCCCTGGTTGGCGCTTTGGGATGAGGATTTGCAGCAATTCATCTGTCTGGGGTTGGGACTGAAACTAGTTAATCCTTTGATGCCTCAGATCTTGGGACAGTGATGGGATTCCTTGCCTGTGAAAACTTCCGGGATTTGAGAGAGAGTAGGGTGCAGCAATGCCGTAAGGTAGCAGTTGATGCTCAATGAAAGTGACTCCGGAACATTCTTATTCACCTAAGCTTTAGGTCTTAGAAGTCAGGATTGTGTAAATTAATGCAGTTCAAGTTGTAAGCTGTAGCAGGTTTAGATAAGAATTCTAGAATAGAGAGAGTGCTCTTCATTTTTATGTTACCCGCTCTTTTGGCCACACTACTACTACTATTTCGGCTGCATCTTAAAGATATTCTACTGGTGCTGCTGCAAAAAATTTGTTAGAGAAAAAGTTTTACTCTCGACACACACAAGGAGCCAGTTACCATCTCATCGGAAATATTAATATACGCTGCCAAAATTAAAATGGAGCAATCGCGGTCGACAGTCACGAAAGTAGTTAGAATTGGAGCGCAATCTTACGTTAATCAGATAATTCTCTTCAGACCCAAGTATGGAAATATAATGTGCGGGTAATCTAATTCGCTGGAAGTAAATTCAGTCTGTTTTGGACGCGAGCACAATACACATGGGCCGGATGCAGATTTCCTCTTCGCCACGCCGCGCCGAGTACTGGTTGGCTTCGCTGATCTGTCTGCGCTCATGTGTATAATTTAAGATTTTGCAAGCTTATAATGGTAATATTCTTGATACATGGTCAAAGTCCTACGGATCAGATTACATTTATGTAGATTAGTTCGCCTTTGCATCAGTTCAAGTATACGCGCCGGCCCAGCTTTGGCAGATGGGGACATGAAAGACTGACTAGTAGTAAACTAGTGTCGAGCTTCAGTAGCTGCAAACGTGAGATGGTAACTCCTCCTGCAAACATCGACTTGAACTAATCACGATACACACATATTGCGATAGATCGAATCGACAGCGATATCTACTAGAAGCAACCAACTCAGGTACTCTCTTACATCGCACGTCGCCTGATTTTTCCGTTTAATTTCGAGCATGGTATCAGTCATTGGACCTGCATTTTTCTTCTGCATCAACTGCTCTTGGCCGCTTCTGATCAAGATCAAGAGGCAGGGGACGGCCAGCAATATTTAAGGAAAAAGCATTGACACGAGATCCGGTGAGCAGCAGCTGAGAGGGCCTGTGGATTGCATTGGTGTACAGAACTAAGAAAGGCATCTCAGGACTCAAGATTACGAGCGGTTCAAGCCTTGTCGAAGAAAACAGCCAGATGGATCCGAAGGAAAAAGCTGGCAGCCAAAGAGACAAGAAACTATTACCCCGGTCCGCTGGAAGATCATCTACATGCAAAGGAAAAGAGCGAGGAGCACCCAATCTGCAGTCTTAGCTAGCCGGACTTTGTTTCTTGGTCAGATGGCGTGAGTTTGCTGTGGATAGAAACTGTGTGGACGCGGTAAGTTACCTATTCTCTGACAGTCTGCAAGACTAATGCAGAAATGGGTGCATTGCAGGAAAAGAACCCGGACTGTATTGAAAATGCAGCGCTCGTATTCAGCGACATGCAGGACGCTTGTGCTGCTCATCACGCACCTTGTGTGGATGAGCGGTACAATGGTCTTCCGTCCTGTGGAGGCCGCCGTACCGCGTCAAGTATTTGAGTCTGAGTACTCTTCAGGTACGCATCTAGCTTCATGTACCTCCGTTTTCTCTTCAGAGTAAAACATTCTAGATAGGCCGATGCAATGTGCATGAGTTATAATAGCGTTCTTATGCAGAAGGTCTTGCTCCGTTTCAGTTTCTTTAGTCCACACTGAACGTCGTACTCCCCTGTGTACAGCTTTGACGTCAAGGTATGAGGAATCACCGCGTTCAGAGGTCTTGACGCAACTTGATAACTCCTCGGTGTTCTCGAATGTAGTGAGCCGCGTAAGTACTCCAACTTCAACTCATGTCAAGTACTGTCCGGGTTTCTAGTAGAAAAGATACTTGAATCTTGGTCACGGTACATATTTTTTGGCTCCCAGCTTGTGAGTGCTGGAAGCTTGAACTACAGTACCACATGCACGTCATGGTCAAAGTTAACGTTGTTCACAGAACTGTAGGGTAAGAATGCTTTCATCCTGAATGCAGTATCTAATTCCTGTCTTTGAACAGTTTTTGAAGCACTTCTTTTTGCTGAACAGGTTGATTCCGAATCGAAGACAAAGTATTTTTTCACTAGACGATGGAGATCATGGATCATAGCATCTCCACCATCACCTCCTCACCCTCATAGGAGCCCTCCTCCTCCCCCTTACAGGAGCCACCCTCCACCTCCTAGGCGTCACCCTCCTCCTCCTCCTCATAGGAGCCACTCTCCACCTCCCAGGCATCACTATCCTCCTCCCCCTCAAAGGCACCACCCTCCACCTCCCCTTCATTACACGAGTCACCCTCCTCCCTCTCAAAGGCGCCACCCTCCTCCCCCTCAAAGGCGCCACCCTCCACCTCCCCTTCATTACACGAGCCACCCTCCTCCCCCTCAAAGGCGCCACCCTCCTCCCCCTAACAGAAGCCATCCTCCATGTCCTCCTCCTCACGCACACCCCCCACCTCATCATTCTCCTCCCCCATCATCTCCACCGCCACCACCTCCCTCTCCTCCTCCACCACCACCAGCAAATGCCTCTGCTCCGCCACCCCCGCCGTCTCCACCCCCACCACCTCCGCCACCCCCACCGTCTCCACCTCCACCAGCAAATGCCTCTGCTCCGCCACCCCCACCGTGTCCGCCGCCACTACCACCTCCAGCTTCTCCTCCGCCACCGCCACCCCCACCGTCTCTTCCGCCACTACCACCTCCAACTTCTCCTCCGCCACCGCCACCCCCAGTGTCTCTTCCGCCACTACCACCTCCAGCTTCTCCTCCGCCACCGCCACCCCCAGCGTCTCCACCACCACCACCTGTCTCTCTTTCGCCACCCCCTCCGTAAATGTCCCATGTCCATGTCTCTGGTCTGCTTATACAAAGCACCCACAATACCGGTTTGAAGTGGTTCCGTGCAGTCTCTAGTAGCTCTCATGCATGGAGTCTGCAATATTGATAGGACAGTTCCATGAAACTTCCTTTGTTCAACCTTCTTATAATCCGTCAGCTGATTGCTACTCGTGGTAACTACCGAATTTCTCAGGTTAGTACTCAATTTCCTGCAATTATGACAATTGTTTGAAGGTCCAGGTCCATCAATTTTTGTTGCAAAGGCTTTTGCAAAATTGTCTAATCAGAAGCTGACGCAGGACGTCGAATTCCCAATTATTGACAGTTTTCAGAAACCTTTGAATTGCAGAATTTTTTGTTCATAATAAAAATTGTGGAGCTACTTGCAGACTATTTAGTAAACCTCCTCCCCTCTTTGCATGCATCATCCTGGCAAATGTTTTTTCTTTTTTCGAACTCCCACTTTTTCTTCTCAAAAAAATTTCTTCTTCTAAGAACTTCTTCTGTTGTTGTTGAACTTTTGTTTCTTCTCTTAAGACAGTTCTTGCTTCTCTTGAGAAAGTAGTCAAAGGTTTTGATCAAATGCTAAGGCACTAAAATTAGGGGAGAGAAAGTCTACACTACTGCCTGGATCTTGTGCACCATCTAGCAATTGGGCTGGTGAGGACACCAATGCTGAAAACTAATGATCTAGATTGTAGTTCCGCTTATTAGACTAGGTACTGTGATCTTGAAAAATGGCGGCACTGGTCAACATGAGTCATTGTGGGATTGAGTTAAATTGGTTACATATATCTAATCCGAATATTTTATTTAATTTTCATGCACTTACATTGTGATGAATTATTAATGGTTAAATACAGATTTATACGTTTCAGTTCTAGAGGCACATATGAAGTGTTTGGTGTCATGTCACGGACAAAATCAAGCATGGGTTTCTAAAGAAAGTGTAAGTTGTGTATTTTCACAGCATTTGATTATTATTACAAGATGAGGGTGTGTCATTATTGCGCTTTCATGTTCCTGTTTTTTTACCATGTGGATTCTGGAAAGCTTAAATAAATTACATGACTATTGTGGAACTTAATTTGGGTAATGGGTTCAGCTGAACAAAATAAGCCAGGAGATGTGTGTTACAAATATAGCAGTATTTAACTGGGCTATAACCCACAACCAATGCATATTATGGACAACAAATTTTATTTTTCAAAGTTGATGTTGGATGCAAGCACATTAGAAAGGAACATTGAGTACCAACCTAAAAAGGAACTTTGATTACAGAATATGGAGGGGAAAAAAACAGGCTACACTATTTCCCATAAATCTCTACCTGTCATTAGCCTACGCCAAAAAATGGTAAGACACTTGTAAGCATAGAAATTCTTGATAGCCAATGAGGTGAGCTACAATGCAGCCAAGACTCTTATTTTTCTTTGGAGAGGGTGGGGTGGCGTTGGATTTAAAAAATTGTTTCCAATGTGTTTCCAAAATGTTCCCAATGGGTTCCTGAACAATATTGTCACCTTTCGTGTTTTTTTTGCAAATTTTCTCATTTTTTCAACCTGCAAAATATGATTTCAACACATACACTGGATTTTTGTTAAATATTGGCCAAAATTAACCAGATTTTTTTTAAAAATTCAAAACCCCCATATTTCTACAAGAGGTTCAACCACTTAGCCAAAATATAATGGACTCATAATTTTTCTACTTTCATACGTGGTCTATATCCAAGTTTGGGTAAATCTTCTTGAGGATAATTGCCAGTTTGGCTAGATGACTACATTGAAAAAAACCCTTCCTACCTCTAAAGAGTTCACAGTTGCAGTTATTTAGTTGTTGTAGAACATACCTTTGCAGCAACAAGCAGACACAAAAAAGAATTGACAAAAGTTGGATGTGGGAAATAGCCGGATGCCTTTGTCTTTTAGGGTTTTTTTTTTTTGTGCGGGACTCAAGTTTTTTCAAGATGGAAGAATGCAATTCCCCAATTTGTCTATTTGGGTGGAATCTTGTTGTTAACCCTGTCTCTATGCTCTAGACAGACAAGAGTTATTTAGTCCATAATATGATTTGCGCTCCATGAAAGCTGTTGTCGCATATTAATGATTCTTGCAATGAGGTGTTTTGACAGATTAGCAATGATCTTTATGACATGTCAAAGACTTCTACTTTCAATGCAGCTCAAGACATCATGGTTGACATGGTTGGTTACCTTTTGCCTATCAGTTCTCTCTACTGTACAGTTCAATAGGGATGATTTTCTTGTCAAACCCTAATTCATATCCAGAGAAAGTTCAGTGGCACCATCTCATCAACTTTGTTTCCTCAAAGGAAATTTCAGGTTGTGCCAACATAAGGGCTTAAGCTGCTCGATAATTTCTCACCAAGCTTCTGACCGCTGCAAAGCTCTGCTTACTGATGTTTACGACACTATGCTGCTTTGCTTTGGCCAGATCCAGATTTTGTATATGGGAGGGATTATACATGGAGTCAGCTGTGAAAGAGTCCTAGGAGAAATGCAGTTCTGGGACGCTTGAAGCAGTAGCTCTTCTGTGCTTAAAGATATTGGAGCAGTAAACTGTGGGTGACACACAGTAGAGGCCAGGAGGGCACCATGGAAGACCTGTTGTCACTGCTAAGTAACCTGTAATTGGAGCCACTTCCATAGCCCTGGATGGCGTAGACAGGCAGGGAAAGTTGGAAATCTTGATAGCTTGTTATATTTCAAGTACTTCATGTTTCTGGGAGTAGTCAATTTCCAGGTCCTGGATCCTTTGAAACAAGTTCTAGGAGTGAGCAATGAGCCTTGAAGAGGATGCCAAATCCACATCATAAGCTGCAGAGTTTGAAATACAAAAGCTTCACAAGGCTACTATGAAGGGTGCAGTTAAGAATGTACTATTTCTCATACAGATCAATGTTCCAAACTTGCAGCTATTCTATAAGTCACTGAATCATGGGCAGGAAATTAGAAACTTGTCATTATGAGAGGAAAAAGCAAAGAGATGTACATGTCAAATTGATCAAAGCAGATTTGTCTTTGCAGCAGCAAAAGGGTCGGGGAGGGTTCAAGGATCCTGATGGAACTGTGGTTGGATGGAACCAGGTGTTGATCTGTTTGCAGTGCCAATTGGAGTGAACCAGACTCCAAATGGGATAACTGCTCTAAGCATTCACATGCTTTATTTCATCTGGATAGTCAGTCTCTGACTCTGACTCTATGTGCCTATCTTCTCATTATGCACGGACATGAATTTAGGGCCTGCTCAGCAAGTTCAGCAATTGATATGCATTTGAATAATGGCCTTGCCAAACGCAGTGGAGATTTTTCTCAGCATTATAAGGGACTGCTCATTATGTATGCAAATGCCAAATGTTGCCTCCAGAAGA
>Ga0116231_10001325_pt1 | contig 50124 bp, 25 predicted proteins | sample S1TSphgellanicum_2_FD_89695 | JGI IMG/M metagenome (GOLD analysis project Ga0116231, IMG submission 89695) | Host-associated microbial communities from peat moss isolated from Minnesota, USA - S1T2_Fd - Sphagnum magellanicum MG | ecosystem: Host-associated > Plants > Peat moss > Unclassified...
TAAAGAACCGCCGGGGGGGGGGGGGCCAAAATTTTTTGAAAAAAAAACCCTTTGCCTTTTGCCCGGGGGTCACCCTAGTAATTAAAAAGTAAAAAGTTGAAGGTTTTTTTAAAAAAACGTTGCCATATATGATTGTAAGAAAAGAAATCCAAATTTTTTTACAATTTTTTTAAAAATAAATTATATATATATATATATAACAAAAAACCACAATTTGTGAGAATCAACTTGTGGGAACAATCTTTGAAAACCAATAGTTTAAAATCTTGTGAAATTACTAACCTTGAAAATCATCTAACTAGAATTTTTTTAATTCTGAAAATTGGGGCAATATTCAAAATAAGAAATAAAATTTAAAAACTGAGACAATTCTTAGAACCTGCCCCAAAAATCAAATCCAATGATTCTCACAAAGAAATGAAAATCGCCCTACACTTTTCTCGACTAACCAAAAAAAAAACATATGTGGGGGCAACCCATGAACTAATTAATAGAAAGAACAAAATACAATCTATTAGGTGCACCTAGATAACATTTGTAATCTAATTTACCTATTGTCAAATTTGATTTTTCATTGTTATTTTTGAGCTAGTAAATTCACATAAATAAGGCTTCCCTTTTGACTTGACTAGAATTAAAAACCCTATAAATCAAAATCAAGGATGGAAACTCAACCATGAAAAGTACAACACAAATGAAAACACAAATAGACACAACCCAAAGAAAAAACAAAAGCAAACAATCAACAAAAATTAAGTAAAAACCTATGCAAAAAGGATTCATGGCAATGAAATGACAATCAACAACAACAAAGAAGATTTAAGATGAAAAAGTTGTCATCTGCCACAAAATGATTAATGTTAAAGGTGCATTAATTATGATGTGTGGAAGAAATGAGGAACCTTGACCAAGTGCAACAACCCATTGAAAAATCGATATAGTTTGCACATGTTGCATGGCTATGGATATGTGTTATCAATAGTCATAAACAAGTATCAAGGGGATTAAAAAAATCACTGACAATGCGCGATAGTGGTCAATACAAAAGCTATTAAAAATGAATCAAAAGGAGAATGAAAACACCCATATGTCTTAATAACAAGGGGAATGAAGTCATTGTCTAATGCTCATTCAATGTATGATCATGTACTTTCTTAAATAGTCATCATCATTACATGTGTTGTCGTCGTCAATGTTTGATGCACTATATATGTGTGAATCGGGTCAATAATGACAATGTCCATCAAAGTTCAAAAGTCATCTCTGGTGATAAGGATATTCTTTCATTGTCAATGTGATGAGGGGAAAAATGGGATCTCCTTTTGAACATGTGCTGCATTTTCCAAAGCAATAGTTACAATAGTATTTCTAGGTGCATCGTGAATTATTGTATTCTCATTTTCGCAAGGGCATCAAAACAAATGGGTACCTAGACCTTCAATGGTAAGACCACACTAACATTGTGAAAGATGGGCAACCATAGGATGTGGCAAGTCAAGACGAGTACATAGTGCTGTAATGAAATGGACTAAAAATAAATGAAATGCAGGTGTGGTAGGACAAGTTAATAACCAAACCCCTATCCTTAGACCTACACATGAACAAAGATGTGCTTGTATGATATTAAAATGTCTACTAGAAGCAAAACAAATTCCTACTTGTGTAGGTGATCCACCAAAGAAGCTACAACTAGAAATAAGATTGAATTATAAGCTCTCAAAGGGTGGGACCTAAACTTGGGGCAAATGGGCTTGCGTATATTGTAATGTCATTTGAAACATGATAATGCCAATCTCAACATATACTATTGCATTGAGAAGAATAAAGTGATCATCTTGCTGAAAACGAGTGACAAGTGATTTCATAGCTAAACTTGACTAGATGTTTTAATAAGTTAACTGCCAGGTTTCAGTCAATCCAGCTTGCCCTGTGCCTTTCATTTTGAAAGCACCTCAAACATTTGTGGAGGACAGGTTACAACTAATAAAGTGCCCTCCAAACATATTGAAACAATTCTCTGGGTGCTTGCATAGTAGGCAAGGCCCAAGGACAGGGGTGTTGCCAGAACCTGGAGATTAACTTATGGAAAAGGGACACCGGGCTCGACAATCCACATGACACAAGGGCAGGAGGGTAGGTGTCTCTTTTCCAGAAGTTAATTGTCAGGTTCTGGTAACATCCCTGTCCTCAAGCCTTACCCACGAAAAAAGCACCTACAGAATTGTTTTCAGTGGTTTTGGAGGGCACTTTACGAAGTCTAACGTGTCGTCCGCAAAATCTGGGCCCTTTTGAAAATTCTGGTAACACCCCTGTCCAAGCGCATTACAGCACGAAATGACTGAGTCAGGATGTTTGGGTAAACTATAACGGCAACGCAACGATTTTGAAAAGAGAAAGAGGGGGGACCCTTACCAAACATAAAAGCCCACCCTGAAACGAAAGATACACTCCCTCTTTTTGGCCTGCACATTATGCTATTTGAGGCATTGTGAGACCACACCGCGGAAATCTTCACAGGACAGTATTTCATAGTACCTAATAGATTTCATGAAGTCATTACCAGGTTGTCCTATGACCTTGAAGAGCTAATAAAACCCATTTTAGATTTTTTGATATCTTCCACCTAGCTTACAGAGTCCCAGCCTCATGAGAAGAAGGTACATCAAATTGCAAAAAGGTGTCACAAAATAGAAACTCATGTTATAATAGTAACCATAACTTTGTACGCCTCGTATTTGGCTTTAGAGAATCTTCAGTAATTTTCATTTGGACATGGAATGATCCCACCTCTGAGTACACCCAACTTTAGCTATTCCAACCGCACTCATCAAACTAAAACTAGGACTGCAAATAAGTGAGAAACTACTAATAGCAACCCACCTGGACCAATCAAACTAGCTAGCCAATCCACAGGAGTTGTTAGGGTTTGCAGCGGCTTCTACCAGCCTCAACAACCTGTGAATAAATACGGGGCCAAAATTATTTTGCTGAGCCAAACTGGCATGGCTTGACTTTTCTTCATGTAATTTGCTTTTGGAGGGTCACATACTGAGCACAGGTGGAGCTTCTCTAAAGGTTTTTTGGAATCTTGTTGTTCTCAATGTTTTCTAATCAGATTTTCATTTGGTTCCCCAAGATTTCAATGTATTCCCCAACATGTTCCCAATAGCACCTCACTTTTGTCCCATATGCTTTGTCCAGAGTTGTCCCCTTGGGACCCATATATTGAGACTTATATGTTTTCTCAATTGGTGTAAATATTTTTATATCAAGGAGTCTAGAAAGTTCCACAACTGTGTTATTGATTGGCTAATCAAGAAGCTCAATGACAAAAATTCTGAATTTGGAAGGTTCAAGGTACCCCCATGCAATTAATACCCCATGTAATTAATAGCATCACGATAACCGCATTGGTGGGGATAATAAGAGGAAAAAGGCTTCTGAGGGTGGTGTTGGAGCCACATGGAAGCTGGTCCAAAGGCCCCTATGGTGCAAGGTTTTCTAGTTGAAACTTGATACTTTACAGCTATATACTCCTGCTAAAAACCTTGTTGCAATTAGGTCAAGGGTTTTCAATGAAGAAGTCCTGCCACATTCTTTTTTACCCTGTCTGCCCTTGACCCATTCAATATTTTCTCAAAAAAATTGGGTGATGCCTACACACCTTTGGGACCCATAAGTTGTAATATTATGTGTATGTAAACAACTCCCTTTTTATTTCTATGTGTATTTTGAGCAATCTCCCCCAACAAAAGAACCCTAGGGGGTTATGCTGGGTTGCTCCCCAATTTTATATGTTCTCATGTTCCAATGCAAATATTTCTTTTCTACAAAACAGGAAAGAAGTGAGGAAATCAAAAGAGAGTTGTTTACGTAAGGGGAGGTTTCCATACTTGTGCATTCTCTTGAGGTTCAAGAACACCCTTGGGCTCATGCCCTCAGGTGCCCTTCCTTTAGGACAATGCACTCATACAAGAACCTCCCTAACAACTTGAAGCTTATGGCATGCTAGTTGGCGTGTGATTATCCATATACCTACTTATCATGGCATCTTATTAACATGCCTCATTAATGTTCATAACATAGTAAGCAGTAATGAACATTTTTTTTTTGTTGAAGTATCTTCTTAAACTGGCAAAGTGGGGGCAATGAGATAGAAAAACATGTGGTAGTACTATCTGCAATGCTGGCATTAAAGACCCCTGGCCTATTTAACATTTTCTAACTTCCAGTTGGGGAAAACATCTATCTATGAAGCAAGGTAATTTGTGCCCTTGGTGTTGTTGGAAAGATCTTGATGAGCAGGAGGATTTGATGGAATTTATTTGGTAAGATTTGGATTCAGAATGTGGAAGATATTGATTTTTGAGTGATTTCTGCTGCTGAAAATTCAAATAAATTCCAAAAAACCAGGTTTTGGAAGGAAAAATCAGTTGAGGATATGGTAACACTTGGGCCAACAGCACAGGCCATGCTAGTGTATCTATGAAGGAAGGCTTTTTTTTTTTTTTTCTTAACACCCTGCCTGTTGCACAGGACAGATTCCACTTGATAACCTGCTGTCCAAATACACTAAAACAGGAAATTATGTCTGCACATTACATACTAGGGAGCGGCCCTTGGTGGCTTGCATAGTGACCGCCTGGCAGAATTGGCCACCAAGGGCCTATTCCTGGGCATTTATATGGAATTCCATGACCTTAAAAATCACCTCTACTCATTGAACAGCGGGGTTCCATATCACACATTTAAAATCAGTTCAATTCCAGTGTTCAACTCCAGTGTTCGGAGGTTATCAAAAACAGGAAGAGACAAGAGACCTCTGGCGGTTATCAGAGCGGTTCTTAGGGTTCACAACTTTGGCTCTCAAAAAAATCAAAGAACTACTTTTGATGTACAACCATGGTTCTCAAATCTTTTGAAAATTTTGAAACATCGCCTGTAAAATGGCGGTTAGTTTTTTGTTTTTTCATTAAACCCACCAATGCTTTGTAGTTTTTGCAATAGCCCCTCCTGCTATTTAGGTTATTTATTACTTCCTCAACTTGTAATGGCAAACTCCTCTACACAAAAGAATGGCTTTCAGCAATGGTTGTGATGGAATGTGATGTGTGTTATCTTTACAAGGAATTCAACCCACATTTTGAATTGGGTTTGAAGGTTCTTGAATTTGAAAAAATGTGCCAAAATTCAAACTAGAAGATTTGAAACTTGAAGAATTAAACTAAAATCCACATTTGGAGAACCTCTAGGAAAAAAAAGAATCATTTTTATTTTAAAAGACAAGCAAGAAAGATTTATGAGTCGTGATTATTGTAGGGAAGTTATTGAATTGATAAGGATGACAATTCAAATATTAAATTGGTAGTCCTAACTATTTTGATGGGTAAGAATTGTCAATTTCGATTCCAATTCCTTTGAACTCAATTAGAATAACATGTGATTTTTGGAATCAAATACAAAACTAGAATTAGAAATGAGATAAGTGCTTCTTGCCCAGAAAAAAATTTGAAACCAAGGCTTGATTAGAGCCTAATTAGTAGTTGAAAACTAATTATGGTGTGGGTTAGTAAAACTTTAACTAAAGTTGGGTTTGATTTTCAAAATCAACATCAAACTTTATTTACTAAATAATTGGATTATTTCAAATATATGGTGAAAGCACACTACAGTGACTCCCATTGGGGCACATTTGGGTTTAGTATTATAGTACATATAATATAATTATTCCAAAAGCATGGTACATTTAATTTTGGGTATCAACTTTGGTTTTTGGTCTTTACAACAATTATTTTTACAAAATTAATGTTGTGTGGTATTATTTTTAAAATAATAATAAATTTCATTATCTATATTGAAGGATACATGAATATATTTATAATATACATTGGTATAATAGGGCCATAGTCTTATTTTGACTGCACTAACTTTAGGGCTTCATTAGTCATTAAAATAATCAATTTTAATGAAATTTAAAAAATGGCCCATCTAGCTATGTTTGTCATCTATAATGTGGATGTGATTTTTTATCAAAATTTCAATTTACCACACATTTATCACATCTTTGCTAAAAAAATTCATTTTTTGAAATGAAATTTTTTAAATTAATCACAGGGCATCCAAACATGGTTCATATTATGTGAAATGGCATGTTTCAATATACCTTCAACTTTCATAAAAACTAAAAATCATTTAAATTATTTTTGTAATATATTTTTGTTTTTGAGTACACAAGTACATTACATTCGTTTCCACATATATACTCCAATCTCCTACTTTATAAAATGAAATGAAATAATTTATTTTCTAATCTCTTGCCTAGGTTATATTCTAACACCATATACAAAAATATTATGAAAATCTTTCAAAAATTGAAGTGGGATACACTCAAACATGCACATCCTTGGAAAGTAGTACAATATGACACCCCAAAGGTAGTCACCATAGAGTGCTTTCACTCTATATTTGTAACTCCATTTATTTATGGAACTAATATAGTTTTAATTTATTTTTTCAAACAAGAACCAAAGGTTCTTTCAAAAACTAAAAAATTGTCCATTGGTCATTTTTTCTTTATAAAAGGAACCTTTAGCTCAAGTTTTGATTTTAAACTATTTTTTCCAAGTTCTTTGAGTGTGAATTTCAACCTAACACTTGAAGTTTCTAAACCTTCCAATTTCAATTTTGACACATTTTCAAATTTAGTCTAAAGGTTTGAAAAAATGGCACAATTCAAAAACCCTTGGACCTAATTCAAAAAGCAAGTTCAATTTGTTGTAAAAATAACACATCCCCCAAACATTATGTTCTAATGTGGTGAAAATTTTCCATTTGCTAAATAAAATATGCTTGTGAAAACTCTTTGTTAAGGTGGGTAAAAAAATTGATTGAAATCCAACAATCACAAGGAGAGGGAAGCCAACCCAATTATGGGCGATTGGGATTTATCACTACTCCTAACAATGACAAAAAACTCATGGTTACCATGCATTGTTAAGTCATGAATTTTTGTCACCATCACACATCACATTCCATTGCAACCATTGCTGAAATCCATTCTTGTGTATACTAGAAGAGTTTGCCATCATATGTTGAAAATGTAATAATTGACCATGTTGGCATCACTAAGATTTGTCACCATGCTTAGACCTCCTTTTAGTGTTCACAATTAACCTACAACAAAGTTCTTGCGACTTGGACTTTTGAATGATTAAATAATTAACCTTGAAATTGAAGGCCATTATTTTGCAATTTTTTGTTCATTCTTTCAAAGTTCATCAATTAGCAAGTAAGGTTGCACCTTTCTGCGTCTTAAATCCTTCAAAGTACCTCAATAATTGACTAATTTTCATTTAAAATGTTTGACCCACAAAGTCCAAAGTTTATTATTACATTGCAATGTGCATTTGTGACAATTCAAAGCAAGATATTTAGGTATAAGGTTTGACTCCTTATTCCCAACTTTGGAGCAAAACAAATAGGATTTTCATTTGATCTTGGATGTGCATTACATGGATTCCAAAACTACAAATCCATTTTCAATGAAGTATTGGATTTTAAAAAGCAAAGCATGTTTCATTTGTTTAACGTTATGAAAGGTTCATATTTTATAGAAAGTGATGTGCATTTAAGGATTTGGGAGTTTGATGTAAATTATAATTATTATGTTTGTAATCGTTCCATTTTTTGTCAAAACACCGTGCCTTTTTTCAAACCTCTAATAAACTTCAAGTACAAGTTTATTTTTCTATAGGTTCATAACCATTTTGGGATCCATGCCTATGGAGTTTGATAGTTGATTAAGTTTCCTATCATTGCTAATACTCATGAACCTAATACATCTACATCAAGCAAATTGACTACCCACATTCAAAGTGCATCCAATTTCACTATGCTAGCCCATACGGTGTGTCAAATTTTTGTCCTATTTCCACTATAGTCACCCCAAGTGTCTTGAGCTCTTAGATTGGTGGCGATGAAGTTCCTACCATTACACCATCTATAAATCCACAAAGGAAAAAAAAAAAGAAAAAAAGAATGAAATATTCATTCAAATTTTCAAAGATGAATGGGCTACCATGTTTTCTTGGCTTAAGCTTGTCCTAAGTCTTACAAGTGAGTTGTAAACAATGTGCTAAACAAGGTGTGCACATTCGTCAAAGGTAAGGAAAAACTTTTAAACTTTAAACTAGTAAGTGGAAAACTTTGATTATTCATTCAAAGTTGTAATGGGTGATTATTACAAAAATATTTGAAGCAAACACCAAAAGAATGAGAACATTCATACCATTCAAGGTCTTCATTTAGTTGTGCAATTGATGTTCAATGGAGGAAGAATAGAAAAAGGAAAAATATGTTTAATTTTTTATAGTGTTTCATTTATTGAAGCATAACAGGCCATGACTAATTTTGAACATGTGAAGTCATTATTTAAATTTCTAAAGTTTCCCCATGTCCCAAGGAAGTGTTAAACAAATTCTAATTAATCAACAATTACAATGGCATGCACAATGTGGTTTTGATTAAATGAAATTGGTTGTCCAAAAAGCAAGATTTGTGTCAATTACTTATAATAAAGTCACAATTGTGGACACCCAATCTTGAATATCTATGCATGTGTATGTTGTTGAAGATTGGAGAAAGGTGTTAATTATTTTTTAATCTTGAAAAGGTTATGGATGGAGCCACATCTAATAACCTCACTATTGTGATTGTTTGTTTTTTCATTATTTTCGATGGTTTATTAGAGGTTAACATTGCTAACAAGGTTGTTTGCTTTGGGGCTAATGGTGTAACAATGTTTCAAGGGTTGAATTGTTCAATTAATGACCAAATTAACCTAGCCCTTCCATTGTCAACATTTGTTGTATGGTGCACCAATGTAATTTGGTTGTTCAAACTTTTTTTTTTAAAACTTTAGTTGGGAAGATTGAAAGTTTGTTGCATTCACATACACATAATATAGTTAGTTCCCCCAAAAACACGTTGAATGCATGAAGTTAATAGAGGTGATAAAATCAAGGGGTTTAAAAGTTTTGAAGAACATGAAGACAAGGTGGATTTTTATGTTGGCTTTTTCTAAACAACTATTTGGTGAGTACAAAACACTTGTGGTCAACCAATGATATAATTGTCAATACTCATAATGTTAATACTAAATATGAATTTTTATGTGATGTTGAGATAATTATGGGTCTAACTTGTGTGCTAATAATGTTGGAAGCAATGCAAAGTTTGAGAAAATATGCTTGAAACATGGACACATTCATTTGTGATTATGTGACAACTTTGAAGATATGTTAAACATAATTGCACACCATGTATGTGGTTAAGATGAAGTATGTGTATGGCCTCTTCAAAAAATAAAATAAATTGGTGGAGTGCATTAATTGGTGTTGTAATATAAATTCCATCATGGATTGAATTAGAAACACAAGTGGAATTTGTTATTAACACTTGTACATGTTCCACAAAACTAACAAATGTTGATTTAATTAATTAGAAAATGTATATATTTGTTGTCAATATGCAATTTAATTGCATTGGGTGCATTCATAGTAAAAGGAACCAAAGCAATTGTCAAATGCAATGTGATAATATACCATGTTTACTTTGAAAGACAAGTTTGTGTAATGTATTAATTAAAATTAAAATTTATTTTTTCAATTATATTTATTTGTTAATGATTTTGATCTTCCACAAATTTAAAGTCATTTCATTAAGTCTTGAAAGTCCTTTCATGCACATAAAACACTTAAAACGTCAAATAATGCTTTTAGATTTGAACATCCCTTTTGTTTATCAAATGTGCACCATTCATTCTTAAAATTTGAGAGGAGATTGATGATTAAAAGTGCAAAAGGAGTTGAGATTAACAAAAAACTTATTTGTTACACATATTTACACATTTGGTTCAAACATGTTTTTGGCCTTCTAAATTACAAAATTTGATTATGTGTCTTAAACAAAAGTTGTTCATTTTTAAATGGTGAAGGGCATGGATAAATTTTATGGGGGAAAAAATATTAATTAAATAGTTTATTTCATTGATTTCTATCATGTTGTCTTGAAAAATGCATAAATTATGCTCAATTTTCAACTTTTGTATGTTTAAAAAATGATTTTATGTGATAAACTTCTTCCAAATAATGTAAAGTTCAATTTAACATACAATTTTGGGATGTGTAATTTATCTTAGAGATGTGATCAATTCTTATATTCAAAGGATAATCATTTTGTCTACACATTTAGTTTTTTGCACTTGAAATTCATTAATGTATATAAATAGATAACATTGCCAAAAGTTGGGTGAATTTTTTTATATATTTCAAAGTGAATGGTGTAAAATATGATTAAACCCAATCATTACAAAGCATTGAATCCATGGTGCTTTTAGTTCCTTCTACTGTGAATGCACCCATTGTTGCCATGCAACCCCCCTAATTGTAACCCTACCACTTGAATGTGAAGGCATTTGTATATTATTCATGTTTTGAAATGCATGTTATTTAATACCTAAAATTAGTTGAATTGGCAATCATGGTTGCTCTAAGGAATGTAGAAGGCAAACATACATAATTGAGACCTACTTTTGTAAAGAGTAAGTGGAGGAACTAATTGATTATGCACCTTAATTTAATTGTTCAAATATATGTGTAGTAATCATTTATTTTTGAGAACTTTATGTTCCATATTGTTATAAATCAATTGAACAAGGATAAATCTCATTACAAGGTGGAGACATAATATGACATTTTCCATGGGTTGAATGATTTGAATTCAACTTTTTTGACAAGTTATGAATGTATTCAATTTTTTCATGTTTATTCATGGATAAGGATTTTGGTACTACGGGGTGAGAGCATGTTCAAATAGACCAAAAAAATAATTTTTAACAATTAAAACCATTTAAATTCATATGTTAGCATGAAAGTATCTCCAAAACTCCTCCTATTGTAATGTAAAACCTCGTATTCTTCTATTAAAATCATAAGAATGTAAATATTAAGGTTGAAAAGTAATTGCATTGTAAAAATGTATAAAAACTTTGTTTGAAAATAAGTATGTAAATGTGCTAAAAAATGTACTTCATTTCCAAATATATTATAAAACATTGATAAATTACATGTTTTCACAAAGCCTATGGTATACTTTAAGACTACATTTTTTAAAATTTTGATTTAGACGTTGTTTTAATGTACTTGCACCTACTTTAAAAAAAAACAAACATTAGAATATGTAGATTTCAACCTACTTGCATTTCTAATGACCTACTTGACTATCTATTAGATTTGTTTTTCTAGAATATTATTGTATATGATTAAAAATCATTTTATTTTTATGTTTTTAATTCAATCAAATTACATGTTCAACAATTTTATGATATGTTTTGTGAGACTTGTAATTTAATCTAGAAAAGTACACTAACTAGTCCACTTGAACATGCTTTCACCCTACTATGTTTTGTTTTGTAAGTCTACCTTCCATTGCAACAAGAAAATCCTATGATGGATTAGGGTTCAATTCCCTCAAGGAACATTGCATGAAATCTACTACCAAAAAATGCATGTTCAATTATAAATTCTAGAAGTTTATTAGAATTTTAGGCATTTCAACATTTAAGATTTCATCTTGAATTCTACATATAATCTAGATCTAGAATAAAACATAAACTACTTGAAGCAATTAAAGGGTCTTTGGACTATTTGCAATATGTTTCACTTTTTATTAATTAATATTTACTTCAGTTTGTAATTAAATGGTGTGTTATTCTTTAATGAAATTTCCAATTGAAGTGTGACAAGAAAGTTGTTGGTTGTAAACAATCTCTACATTTGACATGGATTTTTAAAAATGATGAAACTAATAACTTAAGTGATATAGATAGGCAATTTGAAGCACTTACAAATATTGGTGATTCATGGCAACAAGTTATTTAACTTTCTTGAATCCATCTTTGGATGATAGGTCTAAATTTTGATGTGTTACAATGGGAAAAAAAACATTTAATACTTATTTTTTGTTCAATGATGTGTAGTTAATGGGTTCATTTATATGCAGCTTGAGTTTTTGAGTTTTTGAGGTAGGGATTTTCATTGGCATTGGTTTTAGTAAACATAAATATTCTATAAAATTTTTCATCAATCCGCAATCAACTTGTTTTTATTAAAAGATTGTCAAACACACAATATATTACTTATGTAGTTAACTGTTAATTATGATCATTTCACAAAAATGACTATTGATATTGGTTGCAATTTAGATGTACTATATGGTGTTAAATATCACATTGATGTTTATGTGGTTATGCTAATGCATGATGCAAGAAATGAGTGGTCAAGGAATGTAAATAGGTCATTTATCAAACCTCAATAATTATCTCTAAGGTGATGGTTACACTGAGGAAAGGAAGTTCAATAATTCTTAAACACTTAGTTGACCTTAGGTAATTTAATTTATTACAACTATTCACGTAAAAATAACAAAATTCTATATGAAGTGAATATAAGTTGTCCACTAAATAGTACTCCACCTTACCATTATTATTACCTCCTAGTATGTGGAAAAAGGTAGCATCTTGATATGAAGATCGACAAAATGATAATCAAAATAGAGAAAATGCATAGGAATGAAAGGACAATAATTTTGCTTTGTTGAAGAATTACTAACATAGGGTAGCAAAGGGTACACCTATATCTTGAAGGTAAAACACTTCAAAACCTAATATTTTAAAAAGTATAAGATTCTTTTGGGACTTTCTTATTGTTTATCCAAATCTTTTATCGTTTACCCCATATTCCTAATATTTATACCATGTATCCACCATCCTATAAAAAATGAAAAGACACAACAAATTAAACAAGGAAATCCCAAAAAATATGTGCACCTTTTTATTGCCATAGTGGAGAAATTAAAACATATTGCCTTGTCTTGCCTATATTCTCCATTGGTAAACAAAATTAAAAATAAAATAAAAATGATAAGTAGGCCAAGGAAGGGAAGAAGAAGGAAAAGGAAAAAGAAGATTGGGTGGGCAAACTAAAGAGTTTGCTATGCAAGAAAGGGAAGAAAATCATCAAAAAAAAATAAAGGGAGGGAAGGGAAAAAAGACAAAGAGGGAATCTAAGAAAAAGAAGAGAGACAACAAAAAACCCTCCTTAAAGGCTATGAAAAACAAACAAAAAAGATCCCACCATTGGAAGGCAAGGGCGGCCTTGTTCACCCCTCTCCAAGGGTCACTTGACCCCTAATTGCAAATGGTGCATGAAAGTCAAAACCTTAATGACTTTTTATTGGCCCTACTAAGGTCACATGAAAAGCTTCTTCCAATGATGTGACATTTTTGCTTGTTACTACCAAGCTCAAGTAGTTTGTAAGATATTTTTTAGCCTTTTCATTTGAACATACTTGGTGCACATTTGATGGTAAAAATGTTAGATTCACATTTTCATTGTTTTCTAGAAGAAATTTGATAGCTTGAAATTTTAAGTTCCTTTGTTTGCTTCAACAATATTAAATTTATTGGCCATGTTTTGTTGAACATTTTTTAAAGTCCTATGGGATTGACGTTTCATTGTGTGGTGTTGAAATTTGTTAATGTAAGAGGCCTTAATTAGCCATCCATAAATGCATTCAATCTTGTGTGTACTTTAGACCTTTTGCTCCCTAAAAAATGCAACATGTTCAAATAAAATACAAGAAATCACCAAAGGAAAACAAGAACAAGACTAGTAGTCCAAGTTGTTGGATTGTTGGACATAATGAAAGCACAAAATTTGTCAACTTTCTAAAGCACAATCTTGGATGGAACATTATTGCCATCATCATATAAGTGGAAACACGGTTATGGAACTTGTTTTTTTGTTCTTGCCTTGATTACTAGACTCTACATTTGTAAATATTGTTCTATCAAACTTTTTTGTACAATGTATCTCAATCTTATTCTTTGATAAAATACACTTCTTCACAAAGCTACTTTGCATTGTGTTGGAGAGATCCAAACATGGGTAAAAAAATACAATGTCCATAAAACACCCCAACTTTTGTAAATGACTCATGAATAAAGATCATAGAATCAACACGTTTCAGATCATACAAACTTTGCACTCTTTGTAACCCTATTATGTGAAGCACGCAAAGGTTGCCAACTATAAATTTAGTTTGCCCTCTTACGAAGGATAAACATGCAAAAATTATTGAGAAATTTTAGGGGACAAATTTTTAATTAATTTTAGTCGTAAGCTTTTTTTGTGTGTTCAAGAACTAGATAACACAAGCTTGGATGTTTTGCCCAAGTAATAATTGAATGATTAAAAATTATGTAAAAACAATGCTTATTATTGGTGGGCTCTTCATGATTGTCAATCATCTAGGTGAACTAGGCATTGTGAGGTATGTTGTACCAATTTCATGATCTTAACTTAAAAACATTCTTCAATCTTGTTTTAAAATGTTTTTTCTTGCAAATATCTTATGTTGTGGGTGGATAAGAAATAGACTACATGTTTGTATCTTACAAGTTGCATGTTTGGGTAAGACCACTCCAAAATGTTGAATAGAATATAAATTAAAATTAAAAAAAAGGATCCAAATTAGTCCACCAAATGGATTTTGAGTGCAAAAGAAAGTGGAAAAATTATAGTTGAGTTGAAAAACAATTAGTAGCAATAGTGTTGACTTATAAGTTGTTTGATATGTTTTATTACACCTAGAAGGACTTTACATAAGGTAATTTGACTAGAAATATTCTTAAAGTTTCAAAAGTTCAAAAATGTTTTTGTCGATTAAAAATTTGTTGCATTTTTGCATATTTTCATCAAGAAAAACAAGTTGAAATTTTAAATTAAAAAAAAACTAGGTTGCATTATATTGATGAAAATGGTGGATTCTTGAAATTTGAAAATGATGATCAAACATGGAAGCTAGTAGCTATGAAATATTTTTTCAACAATTGTTATTGGAGTCTTTCTTAGGACCAAGTCTATCAATCCACAAGTGTTTCTAATCTTGCCATTTTGCTACAACAAATCATTTTTCAGAATTTTAGCTAAAGTTACCAATAACTTGCAAGACAATAATGAAATGCTTCCTCTAACAAATGTGTTGGTTGATAGATTAATTTGTCATTGTTGGAACAATCTTCATTACCAATTTCTGTAGCTACTTAGTTGCTTAGTCAAGGTTAGTCATAAAAAAATGGTAACTTGGTGTAATTGGTGACTCACACATTTGATGTACATTCCATAATTCTTATTTGTTAATTTTTTTATCAAACTTAAATTTCACTCACACCATTGCTACACCCTTAACAAATTTGACATCATTGCATGCTTCACCTTTAACAAATCTAGCGTTGTGTCGTGCTTCACCTTTAACAAATTTGGTATCATCACATGTTTTGAATTTTAAATTAGAAAAATTGTCATCTTCATAACCCCAAGTTGCAAAGCCATCAAAGGCCTCCTATCCAGATGCCATGTGGAAAGATTGCAACCTAAATTCACCTTGTTAAAATAGATGTGGTTAACCAAACAACATCAAGAAAACCAAAAAAAGTCCAGTGTCCCCAAGACTAGATATTACATAGGTAGTACTTTTTTAGGTTCGGCAAAAATTGTATTATTTTTTAAAATGCCAGAATCTTAGAAAAGTAAGGTCCTTTCTTACTGAAAATTTTAAAAAATTATTGTTTGCTGAAGTTGAAATTTCATAGGATTCTTGAGCTATCTGATTTTTTTCTCCTTTACCACTAATCTCCTAACAAATTTTGTCAACAAATTGTTTTTTTAAAGTTTAACGAAATAATGACAATCAGATATTTAAGTTTTGCCAATTATTTTTGAAGTACCAACTTGCCAACCTTTTGAAAAAGTTTAACTTGCTTAGGTATGGAACCTAAAATTGTATTCTTCAAAGGTTTAATTTTGGTCATGTCTGTAGCAAAAGGCTAGTTTCACAGTCGGAGCCGATTCCAATTCTAAACCCTAAAACCTTGTTGCGCGAGAATTGCGCTTTCACCGAAAGGAAAGGATGCCAATTCGAATCCAAGTCATAGGAACCAGACACTCCAAGCAGAGGGACCTGCCAACACTAGTTTTCTCTGATTCTAAAAGATTCTCGAAACTGGAGCGGACGGTTCTTTGGAAATTCATATAACCACACAACACGGGTGAGGTCGTCGTGAGACCTGACCCCACAGAAAAAGGTTTCAAACGAAAACAGTGAAGAAATAAATACCTGGTTATGGACTAAGTTAACCGTGGTTCAGTTCACGCGTTGCACCCGTTGCACTTCAGTTTCGACGAAGATGTGACGAGTGCTTCGCTATGGCTGATGTCCGCTCCGAAGCTTCTTCCGCTCGCTCCCGCCCTCGTCTTTTTCGCTGTGACCTCGCTGGCTGGCTGGCTAGCTATAGCTGGTTTTCCCCCTTGTGCTGGAACATTGGAAGCCTACGCCAGCCAGAGGAATAGATGGTGTGAGTAATGTATCCCCTCTCTGACCTCCTCTATTTAGTGTCGCTTTGATGCAGTTTTTGTGTAGTTGCCTATGTTATTTTTTGAGCTTTGCTTTCCTTCATTTTCACACACATCAACTTCTTTGTTTCTCTCTTTGCGTTGTTCAGCTTCCCTGCCTGGCTGGCTGGCTGGCTAGCTGTCCGTAGCTGTTCTGTTTTCTCTTTCTCTTTCGTTGTCTTTCTTTCGGTTTCGCACTTCCTGTAAGGACCTGCTCTGATTTTAGCTAGCCAAGTGTTTTTGGCCCTTGTTCTGACTGAGCACGGGGTAGACGATGATGACGAGGAGGTGTCCAGTCTAGAACTCTGACATTGTTCTGCTTTCTGCTCATTTGGCTTCCTCGTTTTTGTGCAATCATAGGAAGTGTTCTATTGATGTTTCCGGTTTGACTCTCTCCGAACTGTTCCAAGAGGAAAAGGGCAACAGCAGCGTTTGTAGCTGCTTGTTGTCATCGTGCTTCTGTTACATCTGCCGTTTGCGATTCTAAGCTCCGTTGCATCGTTGTCGTTGGGTGCTCTGGCGTGATTCAGCTCCCGACTTCCTTCAAGGTGTGTTGTTCGGCCGATCATTCGAGAACTGAGGTCTGATCTCGAAGTTTGTTTTTTCTACTTCTTGATTCTGAATATAGCTATTGCAGGATGTCAAAGTTGTTCATACTACCGGCTGCTCTGAAGTTTGCGAAACTTCGCAGTCTCCTTGTGGTGTATTTCCCCTGGAGGCCGTTAGATAGAACCGAAAAAGACTGCGATCTCAGATGAGGAGGAGCTGCTGCTTGATGTAAATGTAGAAAACCCTGGCTATCACCAGAGCAGAGGCTTGCACTCCAGCTGTTTCAGTTGCACTGACAGATACATCTGTTGTCCAGGTTGCAGGTTTCAGGTCGGCAGCATGGCAGCACGGATCATGACTGACGATCTTCGATCCTTCTCTTGAAGTCTCAGGACCAAGGTCCAATACATTGCAGAAGTTCAGTACTTCACTCTACGATGCACGATCCACAGTTTCTGGAACCAAGAATGTGATGCTATTTCAATAGGTTTTTAAATCTAAGCTTCTTCCCCAGCAGTAATAACTATTTCAGTGAGAGGAGTGGATCAGAAACAGACGAGCATATCATCAGAAGCTCCAGTAAAGATGGCACTCAACAAGGAGGAGGTGGGGGGCACAGGTGACAGCAATGAGACCAGCCCTACATTGAAGATCAGAATCATGCCCGACTTTCTTCAGTCTGTGAATCTCAAGTATGTGAAGCTGGGGTATCACTATGTGATATCACATGGTTTGTTTCTGCTCATGATTCCTTTGATGCTAGCTATGGCAGCTGAGATTGGAAGAGTTGGGCAGAAGGACATTTCTCAGCTATGGGAGCATTTGCAGTTCAATCTTGTGAGCATCTTAGTTTGTTCAGGAGCATTGGTTTTTGTTGGAACTCTCTACTTCATGTCCAGACCTCGGCCAGTATATCTTGTGGACTTTGCTTGCTTCAAGCCTGAAGATGACAGAAAGATGTCAATGCAGAAGTTCATGGACACAACTGAACGGGCAGGTGTCTTTGACAAGAGAAGTGTGGAGTTTCAGAAAAAGATCCTGGAACGGTGTGGTTTGGGAGATGAAACATACCTCCCACCAGCTATCCAAAGTCAGCCTCCCAATCCCTGCATGAAAGAAGCTCGGCTGGAAGCTGAAATGGTGATGTATGGGGCGTTGGATGAGCTCTTTCTCAAGACTGGAGTGAAACCAAAGGATATTGGAATCCTGGTGGTGAATTGCAGCTTATTCAGTCCCACTCCTTCCCTTTCGAGTATGATTGTCAACCACTACAAGATGCGGGGGAACATTGTGAGCCTCAATCTTGGAGGTATGGGTTGCAGTGCAGGTGTCATAGCCATCAATCTTGCCAAGGATTTACTTCAAGTATATCGAAACTCATATGCAATTGTTGTTTCCATGGAGAATATCACTTTGAACTGGTACCTAGGAAATGACCGATCAAAGCTTGTGTCAAACTGCATTTTCCGGATGGGGGGTGCTGCTGTCCTCCTTTCAAACAAGAGGAGTGAGAGGAGAAGGGCAAAGTATGAGCTTGTGCATGTTGTCAGAACTCACAAGGGAGCCGATGAGAAGTGCTTCAGATGCGTGTTCCAAGAAGAAGATGAAAACAGAAGGCTTGGAGTTTCACTCTCAAGAGATCTCATGGGTGTAGCTGGTGATGCACTGAAAGCAAACATCACCACTCTTGGCCCTCTTGTGCTTCCACTCTCTGAGCAGATACTTTTTTTTGCAACTCTTGTTGGCCGCAAGGTCTTCAACATGAAGATAAAGCCATACATACCAGATTTCAAGCTTGCATTTAACCATTTCTGCATCCATGCAGGAGGCAGAGCTGTGCTAGATGAGGTTGAGAAAAATTTGCAGCTCACTGAATGGCACATGGAACCCTCGCGGATGACACTATACAGATTTGGCAACACTTCCAGCAGCTCCCCTTGGTACGAGCTGGCCTACACAGAGGCCAAAGGCAGAGTGAAGCGGGGTGACAGAGTCTGGCAAATTGCTTTTGGTTCAGGTTTCAAGTGTAATAGTGCTGTCTGGCGAGCTCTCCGCACTGTGAAGCCACCTAGCCTTAACCCCTGGACAGACTGCATTGACCAGTTGCCTGTGAAGGTGCCCACCTTCAGGAACCTCTGAATTCTTTCTCTCAGTCATCGTCTTCCAGCATTCCTCACATTCCAATAATTCATTTTAGACATTGTAACTCTTGTTCTGTTTTACTGAATAGGTTGTTTTTCATCTCCTATTTGTGATTTGGAAGAAGCCCACCACCCAAGTTTCAGTTTTCTGGAGGTAGGGTTGAGATGCAGCTCTGACTGACTTTGGCAGGGTGTGGAAGAGTAGGAATTCTAGAGCGTTCATGTTCTCAAGGTTGAAAAGTTCCTTGAAAACATGAAAGGCATCAAAACCTTGCCCTGAAAAATTTGTATTTTTGGATCACAATCTCTTCTCTTGTGATCTGGTTTGAAATTTGTGGAATATTTTAGATATAATTTTTTGTGGAGTAGGCCTGACTGTCGCCAAAGGAGGCATACACAGGCTTACTGCTTCGCATACCACACAATGTAATGCAATCAATTCATGCAATATTCTTTGTATGATTGTAGCATTGATATGCATGTGACTGTAATGTCAGTTGGGGTTCCATAGTTTTCATTTTCAACCTGATAGTATTGTTGAGAGTAGAGGGTGTTTTGAGGGGTGTTGTAGAGTTTATGCTGTAATACCTAAGGAGCATAGTATCTCAAAAGATTATTTGCTTTCTTGCTGGTTGGGGTTCTAGTGGAGGGGAAGTTTCATCATCAAGGCTTTGCAAATTTGAAGTTTTGCTTACATGTTTTCCTGAATATGTCATGTGAATTAGTCAATGTCACTTAGTGTGGTATCAGTTGAGCAACTCACTGTAATTGTTTTGGTGTGAAATGTCCTCCTTTATCAATTGACAATTGGCTAGATTTTGCTCAATTTGCTGTAAATGTCAACCAGAGATTTCTTATTAAATTTTGATACATTATAACATGTAATTTTTCTGCCAGCAGCAGAGCAGGCTTTATGATTTCAGAGCGGGATTTGCAATTTTTGAGCAGGCTTTATGATTTTGGTGTTGTACCTTGTAAAATTAGAATTTGGTTTCTGGTGGATCTTTATGTCAGGTAATGCCCTTTTGACCCTACACTTCTCTGTGGGTAAATTTTAAGGACTGTTACTTTATAGCTATTCAGTTGTATCGAAGAATTGAACTACTGACCAACATTCTTTGAACAAACCATATAAGAAAATTTATTGTGTGTTTCTGGCACCATTGACAAAATTGTAAAAGTTCACATCTTTGAATATGTACAATGGAAATTAGATGGATGTAATATTCATATCTTTAATAAATGTGTAAATCCAAGATCATGTCAATGTTTCTGTACTATAGAAATATTAATTGCACAATCCTTCTCGTGAAGAATGAGATACATTTCTTGGATTAGTCAACATGAGTTAGGACTGTAGTCCCTGATAAAATAGCTTGTGAAAATTGTTTTTCCAATGAATTGTTTAGGGATTTGTGTCTTAATAAAGTGGATTTACATCGAAGGAGTGGGCAAACATGCACATCACAATAATGGGTGCTTTTAGCCTCAATAGCTGTTTTTGAAAAAAAGCGTGCATACATTTTTAGTATATTATTGCGTTTAATTAAAGATGTGGACTTCTACATTCCTTTAGACATTGAACTTTTGAAATTTTGCTTACTTGGGTTGTGGACTAACTAGGTGAACTATGAGATAAGGATGATGACTCAAGAAATTTGACGAGTCAGCAAATTAGGAATATGTTTGGGGACCACCCATTTCTTCTTATGTTTAAGGAGCTTTGGGGTTGTAATTCCATTTTAGTGTGAGAGTTCAAACATTTACTCAGCAAAAGACGAGAGGGACAGATCAAAATTCTTTAGCATTTGGTTAAATATCTATGTTTTCAAGTCTCATAAACATCAAAGTGAGGTAGCCCATACTGCCCCAGAAAGAATACCGAGGTTGAAAAGAAGTTGCACATAGGGTCATCACAAGGACCTTGTGCATGGCATGGCAATGTCCAAGCTAGCTGGCACAAATGTTACATAAAGTGTGTTCATATGAGGAAGATCATATAATCCAAATCAATAAATTTGTTATAACTACAAGACAAAATTTACAATTAAAAAACAGTTAAAATACAAAGTCAATCCAAAATCGTATAGCTGACAAAAAGTTGATTAAAATAATCAATATCTTTATAGTTTTCCTACTACTCATATACAACTAATCATTTTTTAGTGTTGCAGCTTAGTTGCAATGTAGTTACTATCAACACTTAGTTACATATTAATGTAATCTTCGCTGACTTAATTTTCTCATCGTGTTGGGCAACAAGGAAATAATGTACAAAAGCTTACAACAGAATCTTCAATAGCTCTCTTTGCAAACACTCAACAAAATAGAGTTCTGAAAGGATGTTTCACTCTTAATAACTTCCATCTTTTTGGGCATGATTGCTACCCATACTGCATTTGTACTATAACAAATAATGAGAAAAAATAAAGAACGAAGGAGAGAGAAAAACTTTGATCATTTGAATGCAATCATATTTACTTACTGAACTATATTCAGCAATCCATCGACAATTTGATAGCCATTTGTTTCATGCATAGTTGTTGACAAGAAGTGTTTAATTCTTGTCCAACTATGTATAGATCAGATTTACTGAGCATAAACCTGCATTGTTCACTAAAGCATTGCCACTGATCTTCACAAGGATTTACCTAGAACATGTGCATTGGATGATAACCCATATTTTATTTCTGAATCTGGCAGAGATCTAATCTCTCAATTGATGGGTTTTTTTTCGGTCTTCAACTGAAATCAAAGCTGCTCCTTGTTTGTGTCCTTCAGAGTTCTGGCTTATATTCTTTCAAGTATCAACGTATTATTGTGATCAGGACATTGCAGTTGCATACATTTCTTGCAAGCTCTGAAACAAGTTTTTGACCAGGCTACAAGAATAGAAAATTTTATCGAGCACGAACAACAAAACTAGTGCACAAATTTCTGGGAAAAAACAACAAATACTCCCAAGTCACAAGCACCCATTTGTAAAACTACAGTTAGACTATGTGCTCTTCCATAGTTCAAAAATGAGTCTCGCAGAAGGACGATGACTTAGCTGGAGGAGCAATGATCGAGTTTCATAATCAAACTCCTCCTTCATCGCTTGCAACTTCCCCACCTCCTCCACCCCCACCGCCAACACTAACATCTCTAGCTTCACTTCCACTGCTGCTACTTCCACCGCCTCCACCGCCTCCGCCACCTCCTCCTCCAGCTCCGTCTAGGTCGCTTTCCTTTCCTACACCCCAAGTTCATCAACCCCAATTTCTGACCTTGAGAAACAGGTGCACATCATGAGTATTACTGTGAAGCTGCACCAGTTCCAAGGGTTTCAACTTTGCAGTTGAGAGCTTTTCAATCAGAGCTTTGCATGCTGGAGTTATGAGCCCACAAAGCAACACTTTCCCACAAGAACTATGTTGCAAACATACCTGCTAGATCAGATTCTTGTTGGCTCATCAGATCCTTGGGCCCCTCATCAGGAACTTCTTGGGTCATCTTCTTACCGTCGACTAGTGTTTCATGATATCCTCCACCCCAGCCGCCATCACCAGGACCGCCCCAGCCATAACCAGGGCCGTCAAAACCATAACCAGGACCACCTCCACCCCAACCTCCTTCATGAAAGCTACAGCTGCAGCCGTCTCCATAGTAGTCCTCACACCAGCATTGCCCCAGATTCTCAGCATCAGCACCGACGTTGTTCTGGCTATTCTGTTGAACATTAGCGTCGGCTGCACTCACGCTTTCTGACTGCAAAAAGATGCCCACAGTCATTCAGTGTGCGTTGTCAGTTTCAACTCTCACCAGCAACAGATTCAAGTTTCAACACAGAAATTTGAGAACTTCCATTATCTGTTTCTCTCTGGAGTGTCATCGGGTGTTTCGTGCTCAAGGTGGAATTCCTACCTCGGAATTCGACTCGAGCAATTTGCGAGTAACTGCGTCCTCTTCATCTTTCAGAGATGCAGGGAAAGACCTGCCCATTACTGGCAACACAAATGCGTAGCTGGAGAGAACAACAAGCACAAGAGAAACTTGAAGGGTCAGCAGAGACCCATTGAGCGGCAAGGCGCCATCTCTGGCCCTGCTGCTGCTGCGAGAGTTGGCATCCCACATAGCAATCAAACTGTCGTCAATTCGGTATAGAAAAAGTGTTGCAGCGACTCTTGAGAAACAGTTTTCATTCGGCAGTACATGAGATCAGAGAGATGGAGACGGAGATGGAGATGAAGGTCCACGGCTGCTTTAGAGATTTGGGTTTTATAGCAACTACAGGGAGTCGACTGTCGGACTAGATGTGTCGCAACGGCATGGGCGCGAAGTGAGATGGATGTCGAGCTCAGCAGAAACTGTTTGATTTCCAGAGTTGCAATCAGCAGAATGTGCAGGTTCCATTTGCACCTCATGTGCTCGTTGCATGAGTAAGTACTAAGAGAAGGAGGATGAGAGGAAACTGAAAGAGGTGGATTAATTAGCGTACGAGAGGCATCACGACAGACTTGCATCATATGGTTCCCAGCGAGATCTCTTTCTTTCTTTTGTGTCTGTCAACTCTTTCCAATTATAACTCTCTTGCCGCAAGCTTCTCCGACTGCATGAATGATCTTCTTGGTCCTTCGATCACATCCGAGAACGGAAAGTTGCAATTCTCAACCGCGTGTCAGAGTGAATTTTAGAAACCAGGAACTGTAAAACCTTCTCAATTTTTGCAGCAGCTCGTGAGTCTGTTACTTTCTATGGACAACTTTTTAGGGACGAGTTGTACAGTCTAGCTGCTGCTGCACAAGATGATCTAAGCTTTCCTCTTATAGAGAGATTGCGTGCATGATAGTCAAGCTCTGCTAGTATCTGAGAAGATCCACACACACCGAGCTCGACATCTCTTCAGCTCCGTGATCTTCTCGCACACACGGCAGTTGAAGGTGCACACGTCCATGACGATGTGGCGACATCAACCAGCGACCCTAAACCCTAAACAGCAAAAGACCCATTAAAGGAACCCTAAATCCTAAAAGACCCATTGAAGAGCGACCCTAAACCCAAAAAGACCGTTCAAAGGGACCCTAAACTGTAATAGACTTAAAGAGACACCCTAAACCCCTAAAGACCATTCAAAGGGACCCTAAACTGTAATAGACTTAAAGAGACACCCTAAACCCTGAAAGACCCATTGAAGGAACCCTAAATCCTATAAGACCCATTAAATAGAAACCATAGACCCCAAAAAACCCATCAAAGGGTCCCTTAGTCCCAAAATACCCATGAAAGAGACCCTCAACCCTAAAGGACCTGTGAAAGGCTAAACCCTAACAGACCCATAAAAAAAACCCTAATCTTTAAACCCTACACCTTGTAAGGTTTATTGAAGAAAGATCCTAAACCCCAAGCCCTTGATTTGGTTTATTGCATTGAACTAACATAGGTTGATAGATGGAATCTTAACATGGTAGAAATTTGACCACTTGGATGAAATGAAATTTCATGAATGAATATGCTTATCATGCTGAAAAAAATTGATAACATGTTATCACAATATTAGCATGGATGAAAACTATCATAACTCTAGAAAAATTGTATGGAAAGTGACATGGAAGAAATTCGACAACATGCCATTCCACAATGAATTTTCATGAATGAATATAATTACAATGTGAATGAATATTTGATAATGATTATCACAGTGTGGACACGAATGAAATGGACCACATAGATGTAATCATCACATGGCTGAAATTTACTAACACTCAAGTAATTGTATTTTTTAATGAAAACTGACAACCATCTGTCTGTATAATAAACATAATGGTGTCTATCTTTCTGTTTGTGCTGTCTGAACCTACCTCTCTTCATCTCAGAGATTTTTGCTATGAAAATGCACACACATAGAGTTTTCCTTAAAGTCACCCTGTCTTCGCCCTGTCTTTGGGCCTCCTTTCACCCCCTATCCCCTCTTTGACTGAGGTTCGCCAAGTAAGGAAATTTTACTAAATCTGGGTTTGAGCTAATTATAATAGTTGTACACGTAGGAGCAATGAAAATATATGCAGCAGCAGTGGAGGCGCTCAGGAACAAGGGAAAAGGAGGTCAAAACAGGATGAAACTCAGTTTACCACAAAAAAAAGGGTGCATTTCTGAGTTTCATCCCCTGTTGGAGGCTAATGTACTTCTTTTCCAGGTTTTAAAAAATCTCACTCGGTTTTGGACCAAACTCAGGGTTCTGGTGCCGTGTTTTCCTGACTTTACAGAAAACTCTATTATGTGCCTTTTCATACAACACCTTTTTTTCCCTCTCCCATTCTCGACCAACTTGCAAAACTTTTGATCATTTGCAACACCCATGAATAGCATGACATCACATGATTACAAGACGAATGTGCAAGGAAATGACAAGAAATCTATTGCACAAAAGAATTGTGTAAAAGAATGAAAGAAAACCTGCAACTATCAATGTGTAATGTATAAGTATTTCAACTTGAAATGGAAAAGGGATTTTGTATTGATCTCAAAACTCAATATCCTTGGAAGTATTAGACATAATAAATTCGCACTAAAACAAAAGAACACTAAGTTGAAACACACAAATTTGAAAAAGAATTGGATTGAAGTCTGGGGGACACTCTTCTTATTTGCAAAATAAGTGAGTAAAAATATAAGGTTTCAAATATTGAGTGTTGAGTAATAATTACAATTTAATCAGTTCTAAAATATGGTTATGTTTATTCTAAAAAAAATTTAAAAATCAATTTAGGATATTCATTCATTCATAGTATTAGAGAAAAATAAGTAGAAATGTAACATAGGTACCAAACATTTTAAGTCTTAGTTATTAGTAGGTTCAATTAGTGGATAAGGAACTATTAATTCATGAGGTTTTAGTATTTTCTTTCATTCATTTGTTAAATCTTGCACCTTTTACCTATTATCAATGAAAACCTTGTTTGATTGTTAATTATTCCCTTACAAAGCACATTTGTTCAACCTTGTTCTACGATGATAATTGTACTTTGATTCATGTGTTTTTCTTTTTCATATTTTTATTGCATTCATAACTTGGATGTGATCTACTATTTAGCTTATTGAACAATTAATTATAAGCTCATATGTATTTCACAAAGTTTGTGAGGCAATGATATTGGGTCACCAAGAATTTTTAACAAACATCAACACAATGTGCAAAATTAAGAACTCCATAATAAACTTGACATGCCCATCCTATACAATGGTTTAAAAGTAATTAGTTTATGATCATGTCATCATGTGAGATGTCAAACATATTATGTTACAATATCATAATTGTTAGGTTAGATGTCTTGAAAATATGTTTTTATTCTTCCATTTGTGTGTCAAGAACTAATAGAAGATTGAACTTGCATTGGCCAATATTAATATTTCAAACTACAAGTTATATTGACAATTGTTTTAATGTCTAAGTTGTACTTAGAACCACATTGCACGTACAAAATTTGATGACCTTACTTGTAGCAAAGCACATTATTGAAAAACCTACTCTTCCATGTTTCAGTTCATTGTGCAAGTGATTCACTTTTGAAAGAGAAACCTTGATTTTCTAATTTCTAGCTCCAAACTTATTAAAATATTAAAATTGCATGCAAAAAAAATAAAAATAAAATACATGTTGGCTGAACAATGTGCATATTAAAAAATTAAGTAATAATATGGTGACCAAAAAAAAAATTCTCTCACTTAATAGCCCCCTAATCCTTGTTTGTGCAAGTAATCCATAATTTTAATAGGTAATGTCCCCCTTACAACTAAAGTAGAAGAGCATAAAATTTAGGCACACAAAATTTATGAAATCCAAAACTAAACAAAAGAAAATATATTGATTTTGAATGCACAAAAACTTGAAAAAAAAAAAATAACAACATAAGAACATAGACTTTAAACACCCACACTTGAAGAAATATACATTGAAACAAAACAACAATATTTTAATTTCCCATATTTGAAGAAATGTGTACAAAAAGAAAAGAAATTAGAGTTCAGGTGCACACCAATTTAGAAAAATACACGTAGTGCAACAATATATTAGCTTTCAAACAAACATATCTAAAGAAATCTACATAGTAACAAAAGAGAACAAAGTTTATGCACACAAATTGATGAATTTTGTAGTAAAACAAAGAAAATAAAATTTAGGCAAAGATGTTTACAAACATTTGTACTAAAACAAGCTACAACAAAATGCAAGCCCACACATTTGAATAAATAATTTGTACTTCACATAAGAATGAAAAATTGAAGGTTGATAAAAATTGTGAATGAGGAAGAAATAACAACAAAACAATGCCACAAACCTTCAAAAACAATGCCAAGAGTAAGATGAGATTCTAGGGACAAAGTATGGAGTTGAGGTCAATGCAGTTACTCTAATAAATAAGAGTATAGAAAGCTCATTCATGGAATTTGGCTTTGAAGTCCATCCATGTGCAATGTTATTTGAGATGTGCAAGTTGCAAATTCTATCTTTATGTATCATCATCTTGCCATAAAATCATTGTGACCATAATAAGAGAAATTTTGTGACCACTTGCAACAACTTGCAACAACTGTGAGAATCACAGGTTCCCCAATTAAACTAATTAATTCTTTTCATTCATATGGCCAATATCGTAGTGCCACGAAAGGTTCGGGCGGGTTGTAACGATCAATTTAATTAATCTTGAGGAAATTTTTTGGAAAAAGGTCCATCAGTGCTGTAAGAAATGCATTGTTTTCAAGGGAAAGGTCCAGTAATCTGCCAAAAAGGTCCATTACAGGTCCAAGCCAATTTCCATTTTTTTTTGTTTTGATGTTGCAAGCACACATGTGTAACATTCTGAGCATATAGGCATTTATCTGCAAAAAAGGTTCGTTACATGCACGACAGCGTGAAGCTTTTTTTGGTGCCAAAAGGTCCGGTTTTGGGGGAAAACGTTCGTTACAGAATTCCAAAAGTCATTTATTTGCCCAATAAAAGATCGTTTCGACCTCCAACCCGAATTCATTAACGAACCTTTCGTGGCACTACGGTAATGTGAAATACCTATTGATCAATTTCATCAATTGACCTAGTTCTTCTATGATCAAATTTCATCCAATTTATTTGATTGATCACATAATCATGATATGTCTCCTTTTCAAATTCAAACAAATCATAATTGAACCTCAAGGTGTAAAATGTCAAAAATGAATTTCCCAAATCTACATTATCAAGCCATGTCATACTGGCATCTTATTCCTTCATACATGTCCTTATCAATGTGTTTTGTGCTTAAAGAAATACAAGCCTTTATTTCCCTTCCTCCCAAAATTTTGCAATGTTTCCCCCAATGCTTTTGAAAAGACAAATATTTGGGCTTCATCACTGTACATGTTTAGATGTCTGTACTTTAGTTCCACATTTTTGTGTATCTAACCACACCTTTTGCAAGCATTAATGTTAGGCACATCAGTGTGTGTGAACAATTTATTCTACAGAAATTATTTCTCTAATGAAAAGTAAATAGATTGAAACTATGCAGGGATGAAATTGAACTCCATTTGTAAATTATCTAATATTATCACTGGTGTAAAAATTTCTTTGAGTTGTGTTGTTGGAAGTCACACTAGTAAAGAGTTGCCACTAGTCCAACTTTTAAATGCTATTAATAGACCATTTTCTTTGGAGTTGATTTTTTCCCCCTCCCCCTATTTCATGGTTGCTCCTTTGAACAAAGACCTTAATGAATCAAATTATACTCAAAATTTAACAAGAACAATGCACTGTAATTTGAAGAATGTATGTAAGCTAGCAAGGTACTCGCTTTATCCACTGGATTATTTTTACTAGACAATATGTGTACTTATTGCTAAATATATGCACCTTATATATCAAGTAATATTTAATTATTCCGACATTTGTCATGTAAAAACCATTGAAATTAGATACCTAGATATTTAATTTGTCTTTCATATATCAGAAGCCAAAAAGACCGGTGGTATCAACGTCACCCAATGGCTCAAAGATTGGGAAATATATTATTGTACACTTTTGGCTAGCTGATAAGTTTCAGGTCTGGAGAAAAGCCATTGATAGTCAGACCACCATCAACACAAATTGTTTGTCCAGTGATGTATGAGGCAGTGGGCATGCATAGAAAAGCAACAATTCCCACAATTTCATAGGGACGTGCGGCCCGTTTCTGTGGTATTCTATGGTCAATCTCATCCAAAACTGCTGGAACTTTTAGTGGCTGCATTGGGATAAACAAACAACACAGGAGATTCTTCAATGTACATTATAGTGCAGGGATTAGGGACCACAAATGAATAATTCATTATTACAGAAGGTGGGTGCGGATGCAAGTCACTAGTCCTTGTTCATTAGACCAATGGATTCACTGCATGCATTCATACTAAATCCAATGAAATAACTTGATGTACAAGGACACCTTTTGTTATAATGATTGAATAAAAGATTTCTTGCTAAATGGACATGCTGCCAGTTATTCACTAAATATCTAGTTATAGGTTAATGTGATCAGCATAAACATTTAAGTTTTAGAGAAAGGAGAGTCCTCTCACCAGAGCTGTCAAAGGAGTGTGTGTCCACCCAGGGCAAACACAGTTGATCCGGATCCCATCATTTGCCCACTCACAGGCAAAGGTCTTTGTGATTTGGTTTATTGCAGCTACATAGACATTACACCAAGATTTAAATTAGAGGTTTTTGAATCCAATTAAATCAACTCCATGTTAAATCTTGAGAATACATTCACAAGTCCATAAGGCATTCATGATGATCATCTTAACTAGAATAAAACCTAAAACTACAATTTTTTTGGAGTTTGTTTCATTTAATAAAAGGTACTAATCAAAATGCATAATTTAAATAGACTTCAAAACTTGAAGGAAGTAAAATCATGATCCATGTCTTCTAGTTGGTTTATGGATAATTAATCTCCGATCTATTATCATGATATTCCCATTATGTTGCAATTTTGTTCACATGATGTTCCGGTAATGTTCTCTTGTCATTCCCATAGTAATTTCATGGTGTGTCATTATCCTATACCAAAGATGTTAATGTAATGAAATGAGCTCATATGAAGGGTTGATTTTGTGAGCTCATTTCATTACATTGATATATAACAAGAGGAAGAAAGATGAAATGTGAGCACAAAATATCAACATACCTTTGGATCCCCCATACACAACGCCAGGCAAAAATCCAACAACTCCAGCAATCGATGAGATAGAAACAATACTACCATCACCTGATGCTTTCAAAAGTGGGTGAGCAAGCTGGCATGAATGAAATACAGACTCAAGATTGGTTGACATCACCGAGGAGTAGTCTTCTGCCGTGAATTCCAGTGTGGGCTTCCATATAATGAAACCCACATTATTGATCTGTACACGAAATTTTGCATAACAATATCAGCAGACACCATCTCACAAACCTACCAAAGCCTGTTACACATTTAACAGTGCTCACAATCAAGATAACTGAGAAATTAAAGGAATTCAGACCACCAGATTCACAATTTCATGAGTTGTAACAGTTTTTCCTCACACCTAACCACAAGCCTATTCAGCATCCTGTGGACATGAATGGGTTGGGTATTAAGGGTTATGGGATTGATGATGGATGGAGATCCCCACTCCTGCACATCAAATGTGCCTATAGAATTTTTTTGGACACAGCAGGACAGTTTCAGAAAGACAAAACACTCATCAACTACAGACCAGGAATTCATACGAACCAAGATAGTTCATACGTACCAAGATATCAAGCTTTCCTCCGAAATGGGCAGCTACTTTGTTGAAAAGCCCCTCACGAGCTTGACGGTCACTCACGTCGCACACACAGCCTTCCACTTTCCAACCTGCAGCCCTCCAAGTTGCCAAGCTCTTTTCCACGTCCTCTCCAGACCTTGCACATGTGTACACTGAGACTCCCAACCCAGCCAGCTCTTCAACGATCGCCTGTCTGCAGGACACCGCCCCCCAGACAAGCTTTTAAAACAAAGCACAGTATGATCACAACTACAAGTAACTCTTGATCTGTTTTGACTCTTACAGATCAACTAACTTGCGAAATAGAAATAACTAGAGATAGACAAACTGCTTCAATCAATGGCGAAGAAGAAATTCGACTGTTGCAGCACCACCTTCATGGTTCAAAGACTATCTCATGTTAGCTTCAACTGACTGGTTTTGTAGCATAATGCCGCGGCCATATATGTATATAATTCCTATCTTGCAAGCTATTGCAACAGAGCATAAATTGTTTTTTGAGGAAACTTTCGGAAATGGAAGTGATGGAGAGAATTAATTAATGTCAGCAGCTTTGTACCCAATGCCTTTGGTGCCACCAGTGACTAGGGCAGTCTTGCCTTGCAGGCTCCATCGCTGTGCCAGGGATGGCACTCCAGAACTGTTCCCAAGCTGCGCCATCTTGTCTAGTGGGTCTCTATCTGAAAAGCTTGCAGCTGGTGAATCTTCTCTTTCAGTCTGATCTTCTCCCACGCACACATTAACTGGACTCGCCGTTTATTTCAATAGATAGCACAATGTTACATTATGTTGGAAGCTTCACTTCATTCTCTGAACTAGTCCAATCTCACTCAACAATCTCAGAAGATCAGTGTTTCACACCCTTTTGCCATGTTTTCAAGGATACTTTCTTGATTAAAATGTCAGAAACTCCTGCATGATGTTGTGCTTTTACACATGCAGATTACAGTTGGCTGTGATACTTTTTTGATTACAAGGTCAGAAGCTCATGCATAATGATGTGCTTTTACCGATCTATGCAGAGTATGGCTGGCTGAGAAAACCTCTCTGAAATTTGCAGTGTAATGAAAACCTTTGCTCTGAAAAATGATATCGCATTAATCATTTATATATCCTTGGAAAAATGATCAATTATATATGAAATGGAGAAAAGGGTTCCCTCCTTGTAATAAGGGTTTGAAATTATCCCATAGATTCCATGAATTTAGATTCATATAAGAAATAAACAATAAAAAATTCAAAAAAAAACTATACCAATCCCTAACTATAAATCCCCACTCTTGAATATTTCTCATGCTTTCCTTAGAGGCAAGGGAGATTACATGTGATATCCCCAAGAGAGGGGAGATTTGTTGGAAAGTGGTCTACAATATTCATTTGAATACCTTAACCCTAAGGTCAGTTTCGTCATTAAATTATCCTCAAAATAGTGAAATGAAATTTTGTGAAAATATGAAGTTGACATATTGAAAATCATCATAATTATCGCAAGCTACATTCTGAATAATTTCACTACACATATCACAATATTACAGTAGCTGAGGGAAAAATTTATAATTTCAAAAACGAATTCATTTTTTGAACAAAAATATTTATTCATTTTGACAATGTGGAAACTGACCCTAGGCTATGGTATATCAAGTATGCAATTAGTTTTTATGAAGGGGAAACATTGTTGTCAATGTTTTTCGCCCTAGACCTTGGGTTTCATCTTCAATTCACAAGGTGCAAGGCACTGAACCCTTCCCTTATAGGTAGAACACTTTGAAAAAAATTCTTAATATATTTGGAAGGTACCTTATGTCCATGAACATCCCTCTTCACAAATAGCAGGTAGGTTATGTCCGTAGGGAAGTTTAAGATCCCTCACATTCTTGCAAAGTAGTGTAAAAACTCTTCCCCTTGTATGCCTTGTGATCTGTATGTTCAAGTTCATGGTAACCTTGCCTTGTGTTTTACAATGGGCAAAGCCCATGGGTGAGGAGCAGTCTCAAAATGTAAGGTTGGATTCGGTTATCACCTTGGCTGTGGGCTTTACTGGAATCATGCCCATACTTGGTTTCTCCTTGTGTGACCCCTTATTCCAGTAAATCCCATGTTGAAGCCCATGAGCTTTGTCTCTACTTTAAACATTTCTTCTACCAAAGGCGTGTGGAAGAGCATTACAAATTGGACTCTTTAAACATTTCTTCTACCAAAGGCGTGTGGAAGAGCATTACAAATTGGACTCAAAAGGACATTTGCATAATAGAGTTATCTGTAAAGTCCGCCCAGTTCCCCTCCCCCCTCTGGACGGCTATTTTTCAATCTATCCCTAGTTTCCTGTTGTTTGCAAAATCTGCTGAACTGGGGACGAAATGAAAAATTGGGGATCAGATTTTAAAAATTAGGGATGAAAAACAAACGTTTGGGCTGCCCCAATTTTTAATTTTTCCTGTGGTGGTTTTTGACAGTTTGGGTTTGGTGGGGTGGAGGTTTCATGGATTTTTAAGTTTTGGCGTTTCATATGTCACCAATCCATGGACAAAAAAAAAGCCAAGTTTAGGGTTAGGGTTTCAGAGCTGAATTTAGGGTTTAAGCACAACATCATTATTCTTGACCACACATGCTTGTTTATCTACATGGATACTGAATACCCTGATTCTTACCACTATGTCAACACCCTTTAGCACTCCACATTTTGCACAGAATGGCACCAATACTTTACTCATTAAGACAACTACTTTGAACTTTTGTTGGGGGATCTTGGTTACATGGGAGAAGAAAGATTTATAATGAGAACTCCTAATTCAAACTTAGATGCCATACAAGCATATGACAAGATGCATGTTAGATATTGAATGTAAGTGGAGTGGGATATTGAAGGCTTGAAGGAAATTCTCCCACAAGGTGACAGGAACAGTACATATGATTGAGTTCAGCATTTCTGCATAAATCTTATCTTTTGAAATTCCAGCACTTGTATTAGTACACAATCCTTCATAAATGGATTTTCTGACAGCAAGCACTATTCACATGCACATCAATACCCAACAGTGAAAATGAGTTTGCCAGAAGTTCGAATTGAAGGAGCAAGGGTTGAAGCTACGGCATTCCATACGTGTTCATCATTAGTGTGATATTATCACCTTTCAGCAAGATCCGCCCTGCAAGAAATACAGAAACCACAATGAAGTGCTCATGTGTGTCAGGCTGAAATCAGAGTTCTACAACAAAAATTTGCATTGTAGTCTGCAGCTGGAATCACCTAAAGGTTGGCGTGTCTTCTTCTTCAAGGAGATTTCCTCAGCCTCATCCAGAACAAGATTCATGTACTCATCAAATCCCTGTCAAAACCCAGCACTGAGTTAAACCAAACCTAATCCTAAAACCCTGTATGTGAAAAAACCTGGGCCAAAAGGTCCTCTGAATAAGCTTGGCAGATTCTGCAAAATTCCAAACTGAAAAGAGGACTTACAATGATGCGCCCTTCAATCCTCATGTCTTTTGCTCAAACAGCCAGAACTGAATTCTTGATTTCTGCACCGGAGTAAGGGGAGTGGAGTTTAAGGTTTAGGTGCAAATCAGTAAATGCAGATGCTTAAATCGGAAAATCAGATTCTGAAGAGCCATTGCAGTCACCCCATTTTTGCCACAAAGAACACATTCACACGTTTGTAAGAAACTGCTGTAAAGGTCTCAAGAAGAAAGAATGCACAGAAACGAAGATTGATTCACGGATACACTTCGTAGAAAGAAGCTCAGGGTTTTAGGAATTAGGGTTCAGGTCTTAAACCCCCAAACGCTAACCTAAAAAGGGTTTTGGCCGTGCAGACCTTCAACCCTTGCTCGTGGCGACTGCAAAGGTCAAATCCATCAGGACTGACTTCCTAACTGCAATGGCATAACATCTACATATTCATAGTAAATTTTAATTTAATTGATTTTTAATGATTGAGTATATGTTGAAAAATGAAATAAATAATATATATGTGGGATCATTTTCTTGAAAACTTTTTAAAATATTTTTGTATGGAATTTTAAATGATTGAAATTTGACTTTATTTTCATAAGTCCTTGTGAATTATAAATTATTTTTTCTTTCAGTTTTTTTGTTTTAAAAGTGTTTGATTATGAAATATCTAAAGTGACCATTATTTATATGGACTTTATAAAACATTTTTTCAAGTATTATGATTTTTTAAAAATTGCATTCATCAAAATAACTAACATCATCATCATTTTATTTAGGTTTAAAAATAGAATATGAATGTTCACAAATTTATGAACATCAATTTATAAATGATTATAATCATAAGTTGTGATAAACAAGTAACCATTTTTTTAGCAAACATTTTATGGACTTTTATGGAGTGGAGCATTTGTCGAAAATGAACCACCATACCATACATTCACCCAAAAAGTTAAAAATTAACAATTCTAATGAAGAAGGGTTTGATATGGAAATTTTGCAATTAGATGAAGTTTTGGCATGATTCAAAACAACTAATAGCCATGCCACAAAAATTGTGCAAAATGAAGCAAGGTTTCGTTGATGGGAGAAATAATAATAGGTGGGCAACATTTCCTATATTCCTAGTTTTCTTAATTCCACAGATGCAAATTACCCTAGCCTTATTATTATGCCATCTATTCCACCAACTTCCATGTTGGGCCCCATAGAAAGAACAATGACAAAGTGAGAAATGTTGTAGCTCCAAGCCAAGAACGTTGCAACCATGGTTTTTCATTTCTAGGTGATCTGTAAAATCTAGGATGCATTTTTAATTGTAAAGATGGATATCAATCAATGACCATGAGTGCAAGAACACAATGAAGATTTCCAACTTGAATGTAGCCTGGGAATTAAGGGTGTAATCACAATAAAACAAGCTAAAAAGAATGTCAAATGGGCCCTAAAAATAGTCAAGATTGGCAAGTTGATATTTTCTCATTCATATGAATGTCAAGGAATTCAAATCAAAAATTCATTTGATAAAATTTTAAGTTTAAATTTCAATTTAGGACCTTTGAAAATGAACACCTATTGCGTTAGATTGAATCAATTTTGCAAAGGACTATCAAAAGGATTCATATAATAAAACAAAATTGATGGGAAAAATTTAATGAAAATAAAAACCTATTAGCCACATTCAAAAACAATTTCATACGCAAAAATATGTGAAATTCTAAAACTTAAAAAATTCAAAGAACGTTCCAAAATTTTAAATTTTCAAAAGTCCTTTACCACATATAAGTGGGGTATAATTTACATGATGTTTTAAGAAAAGTTGTAGTTTATTATACAAGAAAACATAAAAATTTTAAAAATCAATTGTTGGTTATGATTTTAAATTGTTATCATTTTAAAAGTTGAAACATGGAATTTAAAAGGAATTGATTTATTTTCAAATTTTCATATTTATTCAAAAATACATTTTTTTAAAATGTCATCTACCTAAACAATTAAATTCATTTTCATAAAAATTTGCAAAACTAATTATTCAAAAATTCATTTGTATGAAAAAGTTTTTTTGGGCAAAAGGACATGTAGTCCTTTTCTAAAGTAACGTCGTTGGCTCATTTTATCTTGTTTGTGCCTTAAGAGTAATTTTAGAAGAGGACTTCAAGGCAAAAGTTAACGTTTGCTTGGACTTGTAGTTAAAGATCTTTGGCCCATATGTGGTGTGCTAGATTAACAAGGTGTTTAACAATCATTTCATATGCAATGTACCTCCTTTTCCTATGTAGGAATTTAATGAGTAAGGTAACAAATTGGAAGAGGTGACTAAACTTTGGTTTTGTGCTATCAAATCTTTTCATAAATGTCCTTTCAAAAGTCCATTATTAATAATAGAGGTAACATTTTCAAATATATATACTTTTAGTTTCATAATCAAGTTAGGAATTTAGAATCAATTATTAATTAACAAATTGAAACATATATTTATCACCACATCCATTTAAACAGAAGGTACCTTATAGAAATATGAATGTGACTCCATAAATGAACCACTATACCATGCATTCACCCTTTTGAAAATATCCTTCAAGCAATCCTTTAATGTGTCTTCCACAAATGGAAAATCAAGGTAGGTAACCACATAGTTGATGTAGACTAATTTCCATATCATTCATGGAATCAATTATGTCGCATTCTTTTTGCCATTGGAGTATGTGGCATAATGAATGTGATAACTTATGGCCATAGTACTTAAATGCAAAAATTCCACAATGGTAATTTGAAATTTCTCCTTCTTCAATGCCTTTCTTTTGTTTTTAAGTGATTTTGTTTCTGCCTATGTGATTTGAAAATCATCAACTAATTCTTATGTCACATCCAAATCAACCAACAATTTTACCATACTTACCACACACAACCACAACATAAAATAAACACACTTTCAGACCCCCAATGTTCATTAGATTGCATAGTACTTAAGGTTCAAAGTTTGCTACATACCATGACCATGACAACATTCCCAAAATCACATGTGTAAAGTTGTCATAGTGTTTCCCAAATGTATAGACCATAAATTGAATTTCAAGAATGTATTTAAAGCTACAAATCAAAAACCATGTTTTTAGGTACATGTACATAATTTTCTCCATTTTTTTCCTAGAACTATAAAGCACTTGATTGCAATATTCCCAATTCAGACCAAAACATTTCAAATGTTCCCTTTATGTGAATGGTTAATTAAATAAAAATTGCTTGTAAAATCTTACCTTACAATTGTAGGTTGGAAATGGATACATGAAATGTTGGCATAAACATGGATTTTCATAGACCTTAAGCATACCCATTCTATTACCCTAGCCTTACAAACCAAACAACCATTTTAAATCTTAGCTTTAAATGATTTCACAAATAGAAAAAGGTAGGGTGCAAAATTTTTACCTTCAAGTTGTAAATCAATCCACCACAAGAACATTCAAATGATGCCTTTTAAGAATAACATGGATGATGCATGAATAGATGGAATGTTTTCCAAAGATGCAAATTAAAAAATGTTTTTTGATTTGTAAATGATTGACCAAGAGCATGTAATGACAATAAGCAAGCCTCCCATATAAAAAGTTCATGAGATTAATAGTTGTAAAAGATGTCCTAGTCTTCATCACCCGCTTGGGATTCCTCCAAACACACCATCACTCTCTCACTCTCAAGCATAATCCTAAAGTTTTAATCTTCACATGCTATGTGAATGGGCCTTCAACATTGAACACTTGTGAAGGTTTCTACACTTTGGAAATCCTTGTGTTCAACAATGTTGTTAGGTCTTTATGTTCAACAATGTTGCTACAACCAATGTTTCACATACACACGAAGCTCCAACATGAATTGCCTCCTCACCACGTTTGGTGCCAATGGTTTTTATAGCCTAATTCATTCAATAAATGAAATGACTCAAAGAAATTTGCACATTTGTAGAAAGTTATACATGAGAAAAGAAAAAAAATATTAACAAGTTCAACACATGAGGGCATATTCGTGATTAAGCTACCAAAAAAGATGGTCTAACAAAAAAAAGACTACAAAGGACTATTTTAGGTTTTTATTACATTTACTATTTCATGATTAGTGTATGACTATGACTAGAACGATGTTATTTTAATCTAATAAAAAAATCTAAAAATCAATTGGATGTAATATAAATATCCTTTTGAATCCTTGTTTTAACTACAATTTTCAATTTAAAGGAATCAAAAGAAATGTATTAAACAATGCAATTAGCTTCAATTTTCTTTCATGGATAAATAATGCATACATTTGTGTTTGGTAATGTTCATATAATGCATTCGATCAAATAATATACAATACAAAATTTTAGAAAGTTATTAAATCCATTTCAAAATAGTTGCAAAGAAAATGATTCTTTTTTTTGGCCATTTGGTTGATTTTTGGTATTCATTAGGCTTAGAATTTGTGGGCCCAAGTGTCAACAACATGTGCAAAACATTTTCATCCAAGGAAAACATGTTAAGTTGTTTATAAAAATTTATATATTCATTTTCTGCATTTTTGGTTGTTTACCAAAATATTTATGCATAATTACATATGCATGTGAAAAATCACCACCACCATGCAAATTATCATAATATGAATTATCAAATATTTTTCACTTAAATTTATTCCATGTAGATTTTATATTTGGAAGATAGCAAAAACAAAATCCTTGAGTCATGTGTTAAAAAAGGAATACCCTAATTATGAATATGCCCATGAGCAAGTTCAACACTCAAGCAAGCTCACACTCATGATGAAACAAAAAAAATTCACCCATGTTTGAAAACCTAATGTGCGGGGGGTTGTTTCATGATTTTTTTATATAGTGGGCACAAACACAACACAAAACAAATTTGATCACATGCCACTTCGGGTCCAAAATCTAGTTTCGTACCCCTTGAAAACCCTTTTTCATTCTTCAAGTTATGGACCCAATTTCACAAGATTAATGTTTTCCATGCCCAATTCGCATGGCTTTATGAAGAATTTCAATATTCAATGAATTATCGAATATTTTTTATTTGTTCAATGGGTCTATTCATAATTGGGGTTTCAAAAAAAAAAAAAAAACTCCATGACTATTTTAAAAGGTTTTTTTGTTGCAAAATTTGACAACATTTACACGAAACAAATTAAAATGAGGAAAATTGAATAGTCCAATATAAGATAATTCATGTGATGATGGTGATTATTTTTCACATGTGTACATAATTGTGCATTAATATTTTGATTTACAAACATAAACATAGAAAGTTTTTAGATGAGCTTTCATGGACAATCAAAAATATTTTTTAATAAGATTATTTCCTGCACATGTGACCTCTAGGACTAAAAATTTTAAGCATAGGGAATATAAACAACTAGCCAAATGGTTAAAAAATGAATCCTTTCCTTTGTAGCCCTTCCTTCAAAATTTCAAAACTTTGAAATTTTCATATGATTTGGTTTTTCATCAACTTCACCAAATGAACATGTATTTGCATAGAACAAAAAGTATACTTTTCTTGTACAAAAAGTTTGAAATCAATTGCATGATTTTAATGCATTCCTTTTGATTTAAAAAAAAAATTTAGTTGAAACATTTGATACAACTAATTTAAAGGACTCAAAATGACATTTAATATCCTTGAACTATCGCTAATTTTTAAAATTAATTTTAACAATATCATTTTTTTATTGACATCAATAATTCACTATAATTATAATAATGTAAATTGAATAAAAATTCAAAGTTGAATTATGCAATCCCTTGCATGTTAAATAGTCCTTTTTGGTACCCTTAAGATGATTTTGACCCTAATTGGTTTTCTAAAATTTGTTCAATATTCTTTAAAACATTAAGCTAGTTTTTAAAAAATATCTCAGGAATTGGAATTGCAAATCCCACAAAAAGTGAAAATTGCCCACCATTGATCATTACATATTGTAATAACATTTGTTTGAAAATCAATCATGGACTAAATGACCTACACTTTGAAACCCAAATATGTGCTAAGGCATCATTTGAAAATCCAAAAATGCATTAAAACTAAAACTTTACCACATTATAGAATGTGTAGAAAAGTGAACTTAGGGCTTGAATTCAATTGAGAAGCCATTTCTTCCTACTTTATTTGGGCACCTCAATTTGTCTTTTCATATTTTCACATTTCAAACTTCAAAACTACCACTAATGAAAACATTGCTTTCACTTTTTTTTTCTTGGCAAACTCTCACAGTAATGAAGAGTTCCCGGTAATTCAATTTTTACATGTTAATAATTCAAGGCCATTTTCTTTGAAGTTCATTTCTTTTTCTATTTCATGGTTGCCCTTTTGAACAAAGTCCTTAAGGAGTCAATATGCAAAACATACAAAGTTTTATACAATATAATTTCAAGAACAAGTGCAAGCTAGCAACCTAATTGCGCTATATATTAAATCATTCTACTAGACGATATATGACTTATAGGTAAATATAGGCATCTTAAGGATTACAAATCAAGAAATAATTAGTTATTGCAATATATAACCATTGAAATTAGGTGCTTATATATTTGGAGTTGGGAGTCCTGGGAGGGTCCAAGACCTTGGGCAGTAGTTGGGCATATTGGGAAGGTCAAGGGAATTGGGTGGGAGTCCCAAATGTTCAGAGGGTAGAGGCTCTCAAGTGGGAGTTGAGAATCCCATGAGAATTGAGGGTGGGAGTCCAGTGGCAGTCAAAAGCTGAAAAGTTTGGTCATATCAACATGACCCAGTAGCAAAAATTGAGAAATATTGTTAACCTTTTGCTCACTGATAATTTTCACGTCCCAAGTTTACTTAAGTCTAGAGCGAAGCCATGGATAGTCATACCACCTTCAACACAGATTGTCTGTCCAGTGATGTATGCAGCATTGGGCGAGCATAGAAAAGCAACAACACCTGCAACCCCATGAGGAAGTCCAGCACGTTTGAGTGGTACTCTGTGCTCAATCTCAGTCACCGTTGCTGCAATGCTTAGTGCCTGCCTTGGGAAAAAATAAACAACCCAAGAGATTGTTGAATTGCACATGGTATTGTAGGCAGTAGCGTTTTGCAGATATTTGAATTTTAAAAATATAATCCAATATCAGTTTTTTTAATTTGGGAATCGAAGAACCTCATGCTTGGGTTTTTCAAGAAGCCTGAACGAAGTTATCAACAATCAACCAGCCAGAACCAGCAGTTTTGTAGAAGGTGATTTGACTGGTTCTAAGAGTTTTTGAGAACAGGAATATATCAGAATCGGTTCTCAGATTTTTGAGAACCACTGTTATATATCAAACCAAGTTATTTGATTTTTCTGAGAACCATGGTTATATATCATTGAGAATGATCTAGAGAACCTTTAGTTATTAGTTTCCATTTTTTATCATTGCCCAACCCTGCTCTAGGAACCAGGGACAACCAATTCAATGAATAAATTCAATAACAGATTTTTTGCTAAATGGACAAGCCTCAATTTATCCACCAAACATTTTGGAGAGTAACTTGTTTGGCAAAAACATTGAGTTTTAGAGAAAGGAAGTCATCTCACCGGAGCTGCCAGAGGAGTGTGAGTCCACCCAGGACAAACAGAATTGACCCGGATTCTATCATTTGCCCACTCACATGCGAAGTTCTTATTGATTTGGTTTATTGCAGCGACATAGACATTACACCAATAGTCAAAACAGAGGTATGAATCCCCTGAAATCTGCTCCACATTAAATCATGAGCCTGGACCCTCTCAGGAAGATATTCACAAATTCATCAGTTGTTCATGATGACCATCTCAATGAAGGAAAATATTAAACAGGCCAAAGGAAATGAACAGTCCGATACAAAAGTACCGCCACCCTATCCATGATGTCAGCAACCCCTCGCTGCCCATAACCCATCACCCCATTGGTGTAACTGCCACATAGGTACGTTATGCCCCCAGCCCATGTAACATTCCCTCCCATCCCATCACATCCATGGGACCATCGCATGCCATGTCTTGGCATGGCCCATGTCAAGCCATGAGTCATTCCCCTAACTTATAACCCTAAACTGTTTTCAAAAAGCTATAGCCATTTCACGTGAAACAAGACCACACCACGTTTTCAAAGTTCAAAACCCTAAACCCTAAAGTAGGTGTAATACCTTCTCACTAATCTCCATCGCCACTGTTGTACAACTTCAATGTATTTTGATATTACGCTCAATAATGTTGAAGTTGTTGTCATAGGAGACTTTAATTCGCCCTTGTCAAATTATTGCAACAATTTGGGCAGTGAAGGCAATGGAGGTAGCGAAGTGGGAGCACACAAAAACCTACAAGTTGAAGACACTATTGCTCTGGTAAGCTTTTTAACTTACTTTTTACAAATCAATGGCTTTCAAGTATTTGTGGAAGTGGTCACCTATAGCAAATAACATTTTGCTAAAACGTTTGTGGATGGCAAAAAATGTTTCGTCAAAGAAATGCCCTCTAGTGGGTAAACATTAGTAAAAGAACTTGTGCATGTTACAAAGTTTTTTTTCAACAAATTGTAGTTCACAACTTAATTTTAAACAATCTATAATTTAAACTACAACTATTACAAATATAATCTTACACCTATTATGTTTAATGGAATGTTCAATTTGTAATATGTATTCATCTTTTGAATGTTACAAAGTTGTGTCTACACAAGTTTCAGGTTCTTCAATGGCGCAATAGAACATGGAAAACAATGAACAAAATCAAATATCTACAAAAGTTGTGACAACCCTCTTACAAATGGATTAGTGGGTTATTACATCTTCATGGGATATAGGAATGAGTGGAGTAGTTCGTCACGACAAAGTTGTGCAACAAGTTGAAACTAGAGTCTATTGCCATAAAGGTAAGTATTTTGTGCTAGAACCCATTGTAGCATTTGTGGCAATTTGGAGAGAGGTTGTTGAGTTTAAAGAGTAACAATTAAGTTTAGAAAGAGGCAATTAAATCTAAAGAAAGGTAGTTAAGTTTTTTATATGTTTTGTAGTTTAAACATGTTACTGAAGGAAATCTTTCAATTGCAAGTAACACCTATTGATGTTGAAAAAGTAGCAAAAGGGTGATGCAATGTGGTTTGCATCTACTACAACAAAGAATGGCTTAACAAGCTAAGGCTTTCCAAACACCAACATATGGGTTACATCAATGCATCATTTTATCCAAACTTAGCAAAGTGTGTGCAATTACCTGTCTACCTTAATTTCAAGTTTCTTGAGAAAGCAAGAAGTTGAAGCAAATGTTGGCAAATAGTAAGGCAAACACATATTTGCTTTTGAAGACCCAATTGGAAGTTGATCAAGAGCAAGATCAAAACATTCTAGTAGGTCATAAGTTAATTAGGCAAGTTTACTAGCTCAAAACCCTGAAAGGATTATGCCCAAGTGCTAAGTATGATGCAAAACATTGTAAAAGTGAATGGGATGATGATGTTGTTATAGATAAATGTTCAAAAAATAGCCACAAGAAAAATAGAAAGGAACTTTAAGAGGATGCTTTGACTAAAGAATTAACTAATCCATGTACCCATTGTACCAAAAGCCAAAATCCTTTCACTTCAAATAGAAAACATCGACAATTGCGAAAACAATACAAAGAGGTGGATGATGATGTGGTAAACCTCATTTCACCTACCTGTACAGTCCCTGACATTGAAGGAGTGAATGGAATGGACATTCTTACTAATAGCCCAAAAGAAAGTGGAAATGGTGATGTTGTAGCTAGACTAGCAAATATAGTTAGTGAAGACAAAGGTGAGTTTAGGGTCATAAAAAATCAGTTGGGTTTTACTATAGAAAATGCATCTAAAATTATGTCTATTCCATCAACTTTTGTTATTCATGGATTGCCCACCTCTAGAAGTCAAAATGTTAATCTACAATTTGGGCATTTATTCAACTATGAATTGGTGTTATAATTGATGCAAAGTGCAAGGCCACCATGGCATTTGTTGAAGTTGCACTAGAACAAGAGGTTCTGATGAACTAACAACCCCTTCCTCACCCTCCTCCTTTCTTGAAGTGAATTATTCCTCTATTCGTGTTCATGCCATTTATGTTATAGAACTATGACTGGGAGAAGGATATAATTGAAGACTTCAAATCCAAATTGTCGCAATACAAAACGATAGAAGATGGAAAATGGGAGGACTGGGTGGAAGACACTTTTATGAGTTCATACGAGAGTTGGGCATTTGTAGAATTAATAAGAACATTTAATTTATGTTTCAAGTTTTTTATTTTTAAATGTAACATGTAGTAACATGGTGAGGTGATTCAACTTAAATTTTTTTATAGGCTATAATAGGTAGTAACATGTGGCCACCTGATTCATCCTCTCTATAGTAATAAATAACTTTCAACAATTCTATTGTAGGTAGTGGTAGGCAATAACCATGGTAACATGGATGTGTTTTTTCGAAAGCTGAAGCAATGCAGTGATACCATTAAGAATGCCACCATTGTTTTTGTTAAACGTGTACACAATCGGAATATTGTGGATGAGGAATTCCACAACTTGATTGAATATGTTGAACATAAATTACTTGTGAAAACAATCATGGGTTTAGAAGTTTAATGGAAGGAGAAATGACAACAAAAAGTCAATGAATTTGTAACAAAGAAAATGGCAGTTTGGGAACAAGCAATTGCTCCTCCCATGGAACACATAACTTGGGGTTGGCATCCTATGTACCACATCATGACAACTATACCACTTTTACAAACAATTTTACCACCAATCTCATGGACACACAATAAACAGGAGGCCGATACTATGGTAGCAGCAATTTGCAACATAGAAAAAACAAATCCATTGACCAACGCCACACACTATGATGTTGCTAAAGACATTCCTATTTGCACAAGAGATTGGACAATAATTGGTTTACCCTATTAAAGGAACGACGAGGGAAAACATCCTTGAATGGATGCAAATAGGGCTCAATGCTCACCCATGGTGTGTAATCAAACATATGTTACAATAGGAGGGGTTTTTTTTGTTTGCAAATAGTATGACTATTTCTATTTCATGCCAAGAATGGAAGCAACAAGTGGAAGTGGCATTTGAAACATTGAAAGGCCCCATGGAGCTCTAATGGGATTAGTACATTACTTGGATACATTATGTCCAATGTAAAGCAATGCAAGTAATGGTTGTTGGAAACAAAAGGAAATTCATCCAGTTGTGGGAGCAAAAGGAAAGTCCAAATGAAGATGATGCATTCTAGCAATACATGGTGGGCTTGTTGATATATATAAAGGACCATTACAGTGGTTGGATTACTCATGACGTAAGTAATTTCCATTTTCAATTAAAAATCACTTATGTTTAGTGAAAATGTGTCATTAAGTTTAGAGAGAAATATTTAAGGGTTTAGAAAGATTATTTTTAGTGAGAAGTTTTAGTTATGTTTAGAGAAAGAAGTTTTGGTTATGTTTTGAAAGAAGTTGCAATGAAGTTTGAATTTTGTCTAATATGCAATTGTGGTTAAGTTTAGGGAGAAGTTGTGATCATGTTAAGGTGTCCCACATCTAAACTAACATTTTTTAACATCTTGCATAATTTTGCCAATTGTAGGCAACCTAAGACCAATTGTAGATGGTGAAGATTAACGTTGGTCATTGTTGTGCAAAAAGATCTAAGATTGTAACATGGTAGTTGATGGGCCAATTTCACAACTAACATGATCACAAGGTTCATCAAATTATGAATTCCCTAACTAGGTTCCATTGAGGATATAACCAAGAACATTATTTGGACCATTGCACTTTACCAACCACCTCATACAATGGATATGCCTGCCATGGTAAAAGAAATCCCAAAGGAAGTTGTTGGTGTTGAAATAAAGTAGATAGTGCAAAATGACAATGATGCATTAGGGGTTGGCAACATGCCTTGATTTTTTGCATTTACGTTGCTCACTGTGTTGGAAATCCTGCATGCGCACTTCAAGTAACATGCCCATTTCCAATTCCAATCCCATTTATGCATTGTTAGTGACTTGAAAGATTAGTTTGTAACTTGTTCTATATCACATTTCAATCACTTGAAACATGTGTTTTATATATTTATTCTAATACACATGTTACTATGGTGCAAGAGATTGGCATTTCGATCCCCCAAGATCATGTCTGAAATATTATAAAGTATAGTTTGATCTGTGCTACCATGTAACTTGATTGTTTTGCTCATTCATTGCAAGTTTAATGGCTTACACTTGCAAAGCCAAACCTACAAAATGTTTTGGGAGTTAATTGTGTACATTTTTGTTTTTACGGTTGAAGGGTTGGCACTTTGGATTTGCCAAGCAAACTTTATCAATTATAAGTTTCTGTAAATGTAACTATAAATGTAAACCAAGTAAATGTAAATTCTATTACATTCATAGTGTTACGTTACATTTATAGAGTTGCACATTGTCATTGACACTAAGAGGTCTATTGCATTTATTTTATTACATTTACATAATTACATGTTGGGAGTGATTCATTTTGTTCCATTTATAGGGGTACACATTATGAGTGACACTAAACCTTAAACATGGGCTGCATTCATCTTGCCCTCTTATTTTCAATGTTATGTTGTGGTGTTTCTTTGCAATTTCATATTTATGAATATTGCATGTGCAAATGGTTGCAAAAACATTTGTTCCTAATGACGTGTAAAAGAATATTGTAGATTTGTAGATTGTATTTAGCTTGTAGTTTAGGCAAGGGAGGAGCTTGAACAAGGGAGGAACCATAATTAGCCCCAAGCTGAAGAAGTTGTTGAGGTCAACATGAATGTGAAGGCAAAAACCTTAGATCATGATTCTCATGGATGTGAGAGGAGGAAAGCAAGAGTTGTTGAAGTTATTGGAAGTCTCAATCCTTAGCTATGGCATGCATGTGCAAAGGCTAGTGGTGTAACTTTTTGAAGGGGTTTTGTAAATTGGAAAAAAAAAATGAGGAAAAAATAATTTTAGAGTTTCAAAAGCTTAGTTATATTAGGGTTAGGGTTAGGATTTGGCACTTGGAAGAAACAATGGCCTGTTATTGTTGCCAATCCTTCTCAGTCCTTTTCTTCACCCATGCAATTTATTTGCTCTCTTTTGGATTACACAACAAAGCATTTCTTTGCTTCCCTTCATCTTGGATCTTCGGCATTTAACAACTGTATGTTAAAAGCTTGTGTTTTGCAAGCACAGGGACTATTGATCAACATGTTGAAATCCGAGCAAAACAAGTTCGATGAGAAGCAAACAATTTCATGATGATGTGTGTCTTGGTTGTTGTGGAGTTGATCTAGTTTCTAAACTTTCTTTTTCGGCATTCACAACATTAGTGGAAAAATTCTTCATGTCCGTTTGTTATGGTTGCCCCCTTTTGGAGCTTTTTGTTTTGTTTTACTTTATTATTATTTTGTGGTTGGTGAGAGGAAGAAACAAGGGGGAGAGAAAGGGAGGATTTGACGATGGGTACTTTTGATTAACGGTTATTGGTGATTATTCTATTAATGGTTATTGGTGACTATTTTATTACTGGCTATTGGTGACTATTTTTTTAATGGCTATTGGTGATTATTCTTTTAATGGCTATTAGTGACTATTCTTTTAATGGTTATTGGTGACTATTCTCTTTATGGCTATTGGTGGTTATTTTATTAATGGCTATTGATGGTTATTCTATTAATGGCTATTATATTAATGGATATTGGTGGCTATTATATTAGTGGTTATTTTAGTGATTTTCTATTAATGGTTATTGGTGGCTATTAGTTGTTAGTCTATTAACTTAAAATAAAATAACTTCAGATAAAACAACATATAATAGTTTAGGGTAAAATAATTCATAATAACTTATAATAACATAAGGTATAAGTTAAAATAAATAAAGTTGTTAAAAATAATATAAGGTATATCATAAAGTAAAATATATAGAATATTTTTAAAAACATGAAAATAAACCTATTTACTATAGTAAATTATAATAGTGAATTATGTTAATTAATAACGAAACATGATGTTTACATAATGATATTATAGCGAAATAATTTTCACTACGGTGAAATCAATAAAATGCAATGAATTTATTTCATTTTTAAGGTCGCATAATGATTTAGGCTAATGAAGTGCACCCCAGTTTTGTAATGGTGCATGGATTGAAACCTTAGACAACTCTACAACACTCAGATCAATGTTTTTCACAAGTATTCACTTCCAATTGCCTTAATTTTTCTTTTTCTTGCAAAATAACAAATTTGTTTTCCTCTTGGTTTACTAACTTCTTTTTATTTAGTAACTTTGCATACAAATATTATATTCAACTTTGCAAAACTTCCTTTTCATTCGGCATACCATTCACTTTAAGAACAAATTCCTACATTTGGTTATCAACATCTTTCAATAACTACGCTGTAATTGCAATTTGGTCAAGAAAAAAAACCTTAACCTTTTGTGGTCCTTTAACAATGAAGCATTCATCTTCCCCTTCATCACTAAGGTGGACGACACATGTCTGTTATTTAATTACATTACTAAATTTTGTGTTGGTGCACTTTTCCTTGTTTTTAAAAAGGATGATTGTCTTTTTATTTCTTTTCATCTACTCTTGGGTTGTATCATACGCATATTGTGCCTAGTTCACAACACATCCTTTCTATTATGTTAACCAACCTCTCAAAAAGATGGTAGGGTAATCGCCATTTGTTAGAGGATGTGCATACAATTCTTCATAAAGTTTTAACAATGTGTAACACTATTCTTTTGTGACAAACTCCTTTTCTAGCACCCTCCATTTGTTTTGTTGTTTAAATTTGCCAACCACATAATCCACCTCTTTTTGGGCAACAATTGAAAAATTGACATCCTTCCATGGATCTAAACTTATAGATTACAAGTTTAGGTTTAAACAAAAATTTGCCAACATCCATCTTACTCTCCCAAATGCTTGACTCATTCTCTTTAATTTCTCTCTTTCCTTTTTTGAGAAAACATATTTTTTGATGTTTTCATTCTTGATAGCAAGGGGTGTTTTCTTGCAGTTCATAGTGGGCAAAACAATGTTGAAGCTCTTAGCAACAAAAGCTTATAAGTACTTATTGTTCAACTATTCAATCAATGTTAAATATGAGATTCTAGGCTTAGATTCTTACAAAAATATGCAAAGCACACACCTAAAAACCTAGTAGCTAGATCACACAACTTAACTCTCAAAAAACAACACAAAAAATGCAAATATGGTTTTCAAGAACTTTCACCAAAGTAATGCATTTAGAAACAGAAAAACTTGTAAACAAAAATAGTTAAGGTGAAGAACTCAAACTTGGAGCTTGAGGTGGCAACTATAGAAAAGAAGTTGAAGTGCGCACGCGAAAGTTCAAGGTGTTTTGGTGATCATGGCAAACAAATGCAAATGATAATGATCAACACTTGTTGAATCAACATATACAAACACCAACACATAGCCATCATAACAAGTGTTCACTTCTTTCTTTCATCTGTGCTGTGTATGATTGTTTATGAAAGATGCTAAAGAGGAGGGGGAAAAAAAAGATAGAATGAAAAAGAAGAAAAGCAAAGAAAAAACTTAGAATGAGAGAAAAAAAAGAAAAGAGATAGGAGGTGAATAAAAAGTTAAGGCAACCACATTTCCAAAAAACATTTAACAAA